>Ga0207952_1000032_pt1 | contig 179762 bp, 193 predicted proteins | sample SubbioR12Aug_8Ca_FD_184831 | JGI IMG/M metagenome (GOLD analysis project Ga0207952, IMG submission 184831) | Serpentinite rock and fluid subsurface biosphere microbial communities from McLaughlin Reserve, California, USA - CR12Aug_8Ca (SPAdes) | ecosystem: Environmental > Terrestrial > Deep...
TTGAGCTTTCTAGCAATGTAATCAATTTTGCTATTGCGTTTTCAGTTATTATAGCCACGCTCATGTTTGCTTATGCAGGCATTTTGTACGTAACCGCAGCAAGCAAGCCAGACCAAGTAAAGAAAGCGCACGGGGTGTTCATTAATGTATTCGTTGGCTTATGTATTGTGCTCACCGCATGGCTTCTGGTGAATATTACTTTTTCGGTGCTCACCGGAAAAGGACTTGCTATATGGAGTGATATTGATTGTATTTCTGCTCCTGTGTCTGGTGCATTCTCAGATGCACCAGACTTACCTAACGGTGGTCCAATCACAGGCACCGCCGGTACTCCTGTCACTACTGCACTACCGTTAAATAGACTCACTCAAGCCGAAGCATTAAGACGCTTAACTACAGCAGGTGTGTGCGGAGGAGCTGTTCCTTGCTTCACAGGTACTTCACTTCAGGGTGTGAGAGCAAACACCATAGACCAATTGATTGAAATTCATCGAGGGTGCGGGTGCCAGTTTACGGTCACATCAGCAGTGCGTGCGGGTGGTCCCCACTCGACAGGTTACAAGATTGACCTTCGCACAAACAATCCCGCGCTTGATACTTTCTTGAAAAGCCTAAGCGACGGTAGATACTCTGCCGGTTGGGATCCCGGCAGAACCACAGCAATGGTGTATACGGATGCTTGCAATAATGTCTATGCGCTTGAGACACCTGTTCGCGGAAGTTCATCTGCACCCCATTGGGACATTAATGTAATAGGGGGCGTATGCAGATTTTAAAAGCATGTGAATTATTGATACAAATATGAATTCTCGCCATACATTGATAATTGCAGCCAGTGCACTTCTACTCTTAGGAGTAACTGCGCTGTTATGGTTTTTGGCAATCAGTTCTCCTCCCACCACCATCCCGCCTGGCTTCTTACCTGGCACCCTCCCTGTTTCAAATAGTGGATCGAATATGCCTATTTCACAGCCAGGTGGCCAAACTATTATTGTAGGTAACATGCGGGCAGTCCGCACTCTGGATGGAACAATAGATGTTTTGGATTTCACTCAAGACTCTGATGTAGCCTCTACTAGCGATGAATCTTTTCTGACATGGTCGTCGAATTCGGCAGAATATGAAGTATTTTATTTACCACTAGATCAATCGTTTTCAGTAGTTCTTCTAAAAGAGCCCATAGGGGAAATACGGAGAAAGGTCGCCGATGATATGAAGAATAAATTGGGAGTCTCTAGTAAAGATCTTTGTGCTCTGATTGCTGAAGTAACTGTACCGTATTTTGTAAATGACTTTTACTCTACAAAAAATCTAGGGTTCCCAGGATGCCCTGGAGCCGTTAAATTTGAAGGAGATACGAATTTATAGATTACTCGAATGTACGTTGTTTAGTCGATTCCGCACGCACTTGAAATTTCTGTACCAAGTTGACTGCGATCCCCATTCCTTATTCTTGTTCGAAGTGCAGTGCATGTTGCTTGAAATGCTCTATCGCGTGCTTCTGCTTCCCTCTGCATTCTTATCAGTGCTGGGTCCGTTTGAGTTCTCCGCTCATAATCCTGGCGTGCCGCAACTTCTTCCGGAGGAAGTGATGCTAAAATCTGATCTTGACTTGCCCTTTGTCCGCGTGGTCTTTGTGGCTCTTGAGCAAAAGCACCACCAGCAATTAATGCAGACAATGCCAATATTCCAAAGGGTCTTTTTCGCCTCTCATGTGCCATATCTACTTTCACCATACTCCTCTCTCGGTAGAGGTCAAGCGTGTCAACTAAACACTGTGGATTCTTTAGAAATATCGTGACTGTCGGAATTATGGAACTATGTTTGTTCTCTATTCAATTTCAGCGCTCTAGGAAGAAGAGTCCAACCAAAGGAGCTAAGAGCCACCAAAAGAATGACTGGTTGGACGCAAAAAGTGCTTTTGTTGCGCTATTAAATGTATAAATCTGCTCTAAAGGAAGAATGTGAATACCGATAGCGAGAAGTGTTCCTGCAACAAGTATAGACATAGCGCCTACTCGAAGAAAGGATCGAGGAGCACTTGCCATAAAAAATGAAAGTCCCGAAAAAGCTACGAAAGAAAGGAATACAAACAAAAGATAGAGCGCTATTGCAATATAGTGATCTTGGAGTAGTGCGGTTTGAAAAGGAAAAAAGAGATACAGGGGGATAGCTGTATAGATTGCAGCAATGAGTGGCATGAGACGATTGCGTCCAAGAAAAAAAGCAAACGCTGCGACAAGTCCTGCAACAATTATGAATGGGAGGAAATCCTGACCAAAGCCAATAATAAAGTTGAGCACTGCGTGAAATCGTGCGCCGATATCCAAATTGTTGAGTGTATTCATAAAAAAATGATAGCACAAGCTTTGGGGGTGTCAGCCAATACTGAATTGTATACGTTTAAAAAACCTTCTCCTCAAGTTTTGTAACTCTCGCTTCAAGTCCTTTGCGTTTATCCATTTCATTGTCGATCAGATTATCAATTTTATTCTCAAGTCTATCGATTTCGTTCTCGATCTTATTCTCCAATCTACCCATCTCAATTTTCAGTTCGTCCTTGGTTACCATTTTGTCTTTAATGTAAAGAACCAGATCCGTGAGTTCGTCAAGTTTTTTTTGCAACGGCATCTTTTTTGTCCATACGAAAGACTGTACCACGCTTGAGCACTTGAGAGATAGCTTAGAAAGCTTCTGGGTTTTAGAAGTTAAAGCTGAAAGCTAACAGCTGGAACCTGACAGCTTCCTTTTATATCCCCTCTTTCTTCAATTTTTGAAGTAGTTCTTTTGCTTCTTTTGAAATCTTTTGTGGAAATTCAACGCGAACACGAATAAGTAAATCGCCTCGCTTCCCTCTCTCCGTTGGAACACCCTTACCTTTCATACGAAGAATTTCATCTGTTGATTGTAGAGGGGGCACGGTTACGGTAACTGTGCCATCAAGAGTATCGAGTTGGTATTCAGCGCCAATTAACGCGTCCGAAACTTTTACAGGAAGATCGGTGATTAAGTTAAAGCCTTCTTTTCTAAATTTTGCATCAGATCGTACATGTACTTTCACATACAAATCCCCTGTTGCTCCTCCAGAAATTGCTTCCCCTAAACCAGCTAAACGGATAACTTGCCCGTTATCAATTCCCGCTGGAATAACCACCGTAATCTCTTCTTGACGGCGATGTACACCTGATCCTTTGCAGGTGGTGCAAGGTTTCTCAGGCACAACACGCCTCCCACTGCAGGTTGTGCAGGCTGTCGACACGGAGAATGTTCCAAAAGGAGAACGACGAGATTCAACTACTTGTCCCTTACCATTACAGGTCGGACATGTCTTTGTTTTAGTTTCTGGTTCTGCTCCTGAACCGGAACACTTAGAGCAAGTACTATCTTTAGTGATGAGCATTCTACGTGTAAGTCCGAAAATTGATTCCTTGAATGAAAGCTCTAAATCAACCGATATATCTCTGCCACGAGCTTGCCTGCCCCTGCCACCGAAAATATCAGAGAATCCTCCGAATATGTCATTCAAGTCGACATCAAAATCAGCACCTCCTTGAAATTGTGAGAAATCAAAACCTTCAAATCCGGCTCCTCCTTGGCCCCCTTGAGGTCCCGCGCCACCTGAGAATACTCTTCCATACGAATCGTATTCTGCACGCTTTTTATCGTCAGACAGTATGCTGTAGGCCTCGCTCACTTCTTTAAACTTCGCCTCATTGCCACCTTTCTTGTCAGGGTGGTGCTGATGTGCGAGTTTACGAAATGCTTTCTTTATATCCTCTTTTGAGGCTTTTTTGTCGACACCGAGAAGTTGATAGTAATCTTTTGAAGCCATAGAGTTTAGGGTATAGCGTTTAGGGTTTAGTGTCTAGTTAGTCTGCGGATACTTTAGGAAGTCAATTTTCATTAACTATTACTGATCTGTGGGTTTTTCTCTCTTTTCCTCTTCTCGTAACTCAGCAAGCATTTTAAGAGATTTATCCATCATTTTTGCACCAAGCCTGCCTAAATAAGCTTGTAAAACCATGGCACCGCCCGCAGCAAGAAGCAGGGCGACATGGGTAGCATTACTTATCTCATGCGAAGGAGGTTGCTCCATAAGATTGCTTTCAGGATCTCGGCATTAACTTGAATTCTTCCCTATAGGCTAACCGCTATACCCTAAACCCTGTTTATACATCTGTCACTGGTCCCTGTCCTGGAGTTTCTTCCGGAGGTTTCTGTTCTCCTCCTCCCTGTTCACTGTTCGCTGTACTCTGTCCACTGTCTGCTGTCGACTGTGAACTGTTTTGCATATATTGCCCAATTTTCTGCATTTCAGTTGAGAGTGCCTGTGTAGCCGTTTGAATACCAGCGATGTCTCCTGTTTCTTTTACTTCCTTTACCTTTGCAATTGCACCAGTAACACCCTGCTTCACATCGTCTGGGATTTTTGTACCGTGTTCAAGAAGAGCTTTTTCAGCAGTGTAAATCATTTGATCCGCTAAGTTTCGTGTTTCAACGAGCTCCTTTGATTTCTTGTCAGTATCAGCGTTCATATCAGCGTCCTTTTTCATCTTCTCTATATCAGCGTCAGTAAGGCCTGAACGCGCTTCAATGCGGATAGACTGCTCTTTGTTCGTTGCCTTGTCTTTTGCGGTTACCTTAAGGATTCCGTTTGCGTCCACATCAAACGATACTTCAACCTGTGGGAGACCTCGAGGAGCTGGTGGAATACCATCAAGGATAAAGCGTCCTAATGATTTATTATCGTTTGCCATCGCTCTTTCTCCTTGAACCACATGGATTTCTACTGATGTTTGATTATCTGCTGCGGTCGAGAACGACTGAGAACGCGTTGCTGGGATAGTTGTGTTTTTTTCAATAAGCTTGGTAGCAACGCCTCCCATTGTTTCAATGCCGAGAGAAAGCGGAATAACATCAAGAAGGAGTACATCCTTTACATCACCCTGCATAATGCCCGCCTGAATTGCAGCGCCGAGGGCAACAACTTCATCAGGGTTAATGCTGCGGTTTGGTTCTTTACCGAAAACATTCTTTACTGCCTCCTGAATAGCAGGCATACGAGTTTGTCCTCCGACAAGAATGATTTCTTCGATGTCAGAAGTTTTAAACTTTGCTGATTCAAGAACTTGCTTTGTGATTTCGATTGAACGGTCGATATATTCTCGCGCTAACTCTTCAAGTGTTGCACGGCCCATCTTCATAAGAAGATGCTTGGGACCTGACGCGTCTGAAGTAATGAATGGAATGTTAATTTCCGTCTCCATGGTGGTGGAAAGTTCATGCTTCGCCTTTTCTGCGGCCTCATCTAGGCGTTGCAGTGCAAGTGAATCCTTAGTGATATCAATCCCGCTTTCTTTTTTGTATGAATCAGCAATCCATTGAACAATTTTTTGATCAATGTCTCTCCCACCCATATGTGAATCCCCTCCTGTTGATTTTACTTCAATGACATCGTCACCAACTTCAAGCACTGAGACATCGAATGTTCCTCCTCCGAAATCGTAGACAATGATTTGTTCGTTCTTTCTTTTGTTGAAGCCGTACGCAAGTGCCGCTGCTGTTGGCTCATTAATGATTCGCTTCACATCTAAGCCTGCAATTTTACCTGCGTCTTTGGTAGCTTGTCGCTGTGCGTCGTCGAAATACGCAGGAACAGTGATGATTGCTTCAGTAATAGTTTCACCAAGCTTTGCTTCAGCATCCGCTTTTAATTTCTGTAGAATCATCGCTGAAATTTCTTCAGGTCGGTATTCTTTATCTCCGAGTACTACAGACACACCCCCGCCCGAAGCTTCCTTTGTTTTGTAGGAGGCAGTGGAGATGTCCTTTTGAACTGCTTCGTCACTCAGTTTATGACCCATGAAGCGCTTCACGCCATATATAGTGTTTGTGGGGTTAGTTACTGCTTGTCGCTTTGCAACAAGCCCTACGAGGCGCTCTCCAGCCTTTGAAATAGCCACTACTGAGGGTGTTGTGCGATTTCCTTCCGCATTTTCAATGATGCGTGGCTCGCCACCTTCAACAATAGCCATTGCTGAATTTGTAGTTCCGAGGTCGATGCCGAGTATTTTTCCCATAGTGTTATGTAGGTAAGTTATTAATTTTTTAATATTTTTTTCTAAAAACCTTTGCTTGTCAACTTCTGAACGCTATCCTTCGAAGTGTCCCACCGCAATACGTGCTGGGCGGATAATCGTACCATGAAGGGTATACCCTTTTTGATAGACTTTGGTAACAACATTATCCTCCGACTGACTTTTTACCGCAACCCTCTCTACGGGTTCATGCTGTACTGGATCAAATACTTCACCTAAAGGATCGAAAGCGCTCACACCTTCCGCCTCGAGAGCTTTCATGAGCTGACTGTGTGTATTTTTTATACCCTCTACCCATGATCCTGATCCTTCTGCAGTACCTATTGCTTGGTCAAAACTATCGAGCGCTGGCAATAGAGCTTCAATGAGAGACTTAGAGGCATCTCGCACTAATACTTGGCGCTCATCTTCTGCACGACGACGAATATTTACGTAATCAGCTTTAGCTCTCTGCCATCCGTCCAAGTATTCTTGCTTTTCTTTATTGGAGCTTGCGAGCTCTAGTCGTAGTTTTTTATTTTTTTCCGCAAGTTTTTCAGCGGTAGAGCCTTCGCCCTCTAAGCTTTCATCATCAGATTCAATAACAATATCGTCCTCTTCGCTCATGAAGTAGATTATGCGTCAAACAGATACGCAAGTCAAAAATTAGTCTTACATTGTAAGAATATAAAGCAAAAGCAACACCCTCCCTATCCCTTTAGTTAACTAAAGGAGTAGAATGATGTGAACAAAAATATAATTTAAAAAAGAGAACGAACCCTCCTCGTTGCAGCACCGATACGCTTCACACCTACAATAATCAAACCTATACCGATGACACTGAGAGTTATTGGCAGAACTACTCCAAATGGTATCGGCGCACCCATGGCAAGAAGTGTATATACTGCGAAGGGGAAATGTAAGCCACCCGCAGCAACAACACCACCCGCCACCACGGCTGTGGCACTCGCCAATAATTCAACGATAGCAAGCGTAGCTACTTGAGCGGTCTTTCCTAATCCACTACGAACAAACCCTCTCTCATTTCGAACACCAAAGGATGCATACCTACCTTCCTCTTGATTACCCGCTCTTCTTGAGAGTGTTTGTACTCCAAATTCACTATCGCGCTTAAACAAGGGGATGGATTCCATTCTAGAGGCAGAAACTCTTTCTTGGTGTGCTTTAAGTCCTCTATTTTCAAACCTGTAACCTTCAGAATTCATTACTTTCATTCATACACCCGTAAGAAGAATTAATCAAATAAGTCATTTTTCCGATTTTTACCTATTTGATTTTTTACTAAGTAGTAACATTGTTAGTAGGATCAGCAGTGTGACTTCGGAAATGACCATTTCCTTACTTGAAATTGATCTATCAAGTAAGGGAATGGAGGGATGTTCTTCGGCAGTAAATAAACCCGTCCCTTTCTCAATCATAGCTAGCAGTGTACCAACAAAAAACCCACATCTCGGATGTAGGTTTTTTGTTGGTATCTTTTTAACGTTTCGCCCTTCTGCACCCTGCCTCACAAACTTCGGCAACGGGTGCTTCAGCGTTTGCCTGAAGGCAAGCTGAACCAGAGCAAACGATAAGCAGTTATCGTTTGCTCCATTGAGCAGCCTTTCTTGCTTTTTTGAGACCTGGTTTTTTACGCTCCTTGGCACGAGGATCACGTTTCAAAAGTCCTAATTTCTTCAGAGGTGTTCGAGATGTTGCATCAAACTCAACTATCGCGCGAGCGATACCGTGAGAAAGCGCTACCGCTTGACCTGCAATACCACCTCCACGAAGTACCGCGGTGATAGTAAACTTCTTTTCATGATGTGCCAGTGGTGCAACAGAAATACGAACCAGTTCTGCGGTGCGGAAATACTCTTCAAGAGTCTTTCCGTTCACTGAAACATTCTGTTTTGTAGTTTCAGTAAGACGAACACGCGCAGATGCGGTTTTTCTTCTTCCTATGGTTTCGAGATATTTTGCAGTTGCCATGATAATTAGGGTTTAGTGGTTAGTGATTAGGGTATAGGAAAAGAAATAAAACATCAATCAGTGATAACCAAGCGCTTTAGCATACCTGGGCGAAGTTTTGTTGCGGGTATCATGCCTTTTATTGCTCGCTTTAGAGCTTCCTTGTATCCATGGCGCTTAATAACCTCATCAAGAGTATCAAATTTCAACCCTCCCTGATAACCAGAGAAACGAGCGTAGGTATTATCTTTCAAATGTTTTTCTGAGATTGAAAGCTTCGAAGCATTGATTATGGTGACAGAAAGTTCTGGAGCAATGTGTCTTGCAAATGCAGTAGAGTGCTTACCCATAAGAATATGAGCAGCCTGTGACGCTACACGCCCCATCTTTTTTCCTTTAGCATCAATAGTGTGTTCGGTGGGCTTGTTCATACAAATTCAATGATGGCGCTCTTTCTTCCGTCTGAGCTTTTTTTAACTACTTTGGTGATACGGGTGTACCCTCCCTTTCGTCCCTTAAAACGAGGAGCGAGGACTTCCACTAGCTTCTTTGCAACTTTCTCTCTACCTGAAAGTGTCGCAATGAGATTTCTGCGCATGCTCACTGTTCCGCTTTTTGCTTTTGTGACCATACCTTCAACGAACGGTCGAATTTCCTTTGCGCGTGCTTCAGTAGTAACAATGCGCTCACGGAGTATAAGTGCCTCTGCGAGCGAATTAATAAACGCCTTGCGCACATCGCGTTTTCTTCCGAAGGTCCGTCCTTTTTTACCGTGGTTCATAGTTATGATTTCAAAGAAATACCGAAATGTGAGAGAGCTTCTTTTATTTCTTCAACTGCTTTTTCTCCGATACCTTCAAGCGCAAGAATATCCTCAGGAGTCTTACGAGCGAGTCCTCCGAGTGTACGAATACCAGCACCAGTAAGCGCATTTGCAGTTCGTGTTGAAAGTTCAAGTGATTCAATGCGAGTCTTCATGACATCCTCTCGTGCCTCGTCACCCATTGCAACAGACTCAGCCTCTGAAGGTACTGGGGCATCTTCTTTAAAACCAACAACAGCTTTCAACTGTTGAATCATTGTTGCGACAGAGCGCTCCAATGCTTCTCTTGGTGAAAGAGTTCCGTCTGTTTCAATAACAATACGCAAACGATTGAAGTCAGTTCTGTCTCCAACACGCATGTTCTCTACTTCGTAGTTAACACGACGAATTGGTGTGAAAATTGCATCAAGCGCAATCATGCCGATATCTACTCGGTCTTTCTGTGTAATTTCCTTTGGTACGTAGCCAAGACCTGTGTCCACTATCAATTCAGATTCAAAATGAGCATTTTTGTCAGTGAGCTCTGCAATGTGCTGATCAGGATTCAATATTTCAACCTGGCCAGGAACAGTAATATCTTTTGCTGTAAGAGTCTTTATACCCTTTACATTGATGGAGAGAGTGTGAGGTTGATTGTCAAAGATGCGAATGCGAACTTTTTTGAGGTTCAAAATAACACCGATAGTGTCTTCTTTGATGCCTGCCATGGTTGAAAACTCATGTGATGCACCTTCAATTTTCACTGATGTGATTGCAGCACCTGGAATAGAAGAAAGGATGATTCGGCGAAGTGAGTTACCGAGCGTATGTCCGTAGCCAGGGTACAAGCCGTCTATTTCATAGATACCAGTAGTTCCTTCTTCAGAAACGATTCGTGGCTTTGATGGCAATGTAATGGAGTAATCCATAGTGATGAAGAATGATTATCGGCTAATTATTAACGTGTGTAATATTCAAACACAGCACCGATGTCAGCAGCTGTATCTTGATCAGAAAATACTGGAGCGGTTTTTAACTTCCCTTCCATAACGCTTGGATCAAAAGAAATCCACGATGGTGTGCGAGCTTCTTTCAATTTTTCTCCAAGTGTTTGAAACAAACCACTGTCCTTACTTCCTACGCGGATAGTAATACTGTCTCCTGGAGAGACACGGTATGAAGGTACGGTGACGCGCTTACCATTCACTACAAGGTGACCGTGGGAGACCATCTGGCGTGCCATGCGGTGTGTAGAAGCAAGACCCATGCGGTATGCAACTGAATCAAGTCTGCTTTCAAGAAAGCCAAAAAGTGTTGCTTGCGGATTTGCTTTACTTTCAAGTGCTTTCTCTACGTACGTAGAAAATTGTTTTTCAGTAAGACCGTACAAAAGACGAAGCTTCTGCTTTTCAATAAGCTGACGATTGTAGTCAGAAACATTTCGGCGTCCCTTCTTCTTGTTTGCATCAGAGCGTTGCTTTGAAAGAGCAAAGCTTTGAGTCTGACACTTCTCAAAGATGGAAGAGCCGAGGCGTTTACAGATTTTGTATCTAGGTCCAAGTATCATAAAAATTATTTATTGGTTATACGCGACGAGGCTTACAAGGTCGTGGGCCATTATGAGGAACTGGTGTTATGTCGTGAATAGCGAGAATTTGGATACCTTTACCAGCAAAAGCACGGAGTGCTGACTCGCGACCCGAACCAACTCCCTTAATGAATACCTCTACCTCTTTAACCCCAATCGTTACAGATTTTTCTCCGATGACTTCACCAACTTTTGCCGCAGCAAAAGGAGTTGATTTACGATTCCCAGTGAATCCCATAGACCCCGATGATGACCACATAAGCATGCCACCCTCCTTGTCAGTAAGGCTGACACGAGTGTTATTGAATGTAGACTCAATATGCAAAATAGCTCGATCAATATGTCTTTTCGAGATCTTTGAAAGAGTGCGATCCCGCTTTCCGGAATCAACACCACTACCCTGCTTCTTTAATATTCGTCTTTTACCCATGATATTTTATGTTTTTTCTAGTTTACGACGGCCTGAACCCATGGTCTTTCTGACATTGCCACGAACAGTTCGTGAGTTTGTCTTTGTGCGCTGTCCTCGAGCAGGAAGGCTTTTAAGGTGACGAATACCTCGAAATGCTTTGATATCTTTCAGGCGCTTTACGTTACCGCCAATTTCTCTCCGAAGATCTCCTTCGATAGTAAATGACTCAATGAGTGTTCTTATTTCTAGCTCTTTTTCAGGAGAAAGGTCTTTAGCCACTGAGTCACCCGAAACACCAACTTTAGCAAGAATAGTACCTGCGCGGACACGACCAACTCCATACACCGCCGTAAGAGCGATAGCGAGATGTTTGTTATCAGGAATGGTAATACCAGCGACACGCATAATTAATAGGGAATATTTTTAGTAGATTGAATTTATTTTGAAACACTTATCCTTGGCGAGCTTTACGACGAGGGTTCTTCTTGTTGATCCGGTATAAGCGACCACGCCTGCGGACGAGAATATCGCCTGCTTGCTGCTTCTTTACGGATGCTAGAACCTTCATGTGTGTGTAAAAAATTATAGACGTCGCACTATTCGTGCGCGTCCGCCGTACGGATCCAGAACAAGAGAAACACGATCCCCCACCAACACACGAATGCGATGAAGTCTCATTTTACCTGCAAGGTATGCAAGCATCTCTTCCTCTCCGCCTTCAAGGATTACTCGAAATAGAGCATTTGGGAGTGACTCGGTAACTGTACCAAGCTTTTCCTCAGTGTCTTTCGTGCGTACCATTTGAGCGAATCAGTATCTGAATTGGACTTAGCTATAGTACCAGAAATAAGTATCAGCCGTCAAGAAGAACCCTTAGGTTAGTTTGTGGATGAGTCAGACACGGTTATTTTAAGCTTCTTTGGGTCGCTGGGCATGCCCCCTCTCCAGAAAGGATATACCTTGACGTCGATGTTTGAAATCGATGGATAGTTAGGCAAAACAGCCTTTATATCCTTCTTCTGTATACCGGTAAGGTCTTTAGTTAGAGCGGCCATATCAAAAAGTGCAACCAATTTTGCCGTACCAGAAACGCTCAGGTGTATAGGAGTATCTGTCCCCAACGATTCAGGAACATCCACTACAACACGAAAATCATTAGGATTTGCAATGCCCAATAACCCATCATACGAAACCTGTCCTGTAGTAGCGATTGAACGAGCCAACGCATTTTCACTGACCGCCGGTGCCGAAGCTGTGCCAGAAATAGAGATTACTGCATTACTACCGTCAACAGCATCAGGGGCTTCTACGTATGTAATGGAAACAGAGTCATTAAATACTAATGTTCCTGGAGGTAATGCTGCGAGTGTCTTTGCGCGGAGAGAGCGTTCAACCTCTGCCTTTAAACCTGCGATAGTTTCTGAACGAACAGTAGGATCTACGACAGCTTGTTCGCCTATGAATCCACCAACCGTGGACCCTTTTGATTTCGCATATATAAGCGTGTACTGTTTTGATGCCTTAAGACCGGGTATGGTGAAGTCGGTAGGACTGATATTGTATTTATCTCCAGCCTCATCAGCATACACAAGGGCATCTACAGAGCCTGGAACCTTAATCCCAGCCTTCATTGTGTAACCAGGAATTACAACGGGTGCATGTACTCGAAAAACAAGTCCGTCTTTGGTTGCAAAGCGAGTATTCGTGATGAGGCGCTGAGGAGTTGCGGTATAAGCGTTATAGATAGTAATCGTTCCTGAGGAATGATTTTCAACATGTTGTGTTCCGGTAGCGGGCACACTTTTAGACGCCGTATCAGAAACAGCAATTTTTTGATATGGCAGTTCTGTACTGGTAAGAGACGCTTCAAAAGAAGCTTGCACAGGGACGCTGAAAGAAACTGGAGTAACTGTAATATACGCTCTATAGAAAACAGTACTAATGACTACAACGCCGATAACGAGCAATACCGCAACAATTCCCGCCACGACAGCGAATCCGAAGAAGCCACTTGGTCGTTTTGGATTAACAGGCATACTTTTTGGTGGTGTTGATCGTGGTGGTGGAGGTGCAGTTTCTGAAGTTCCAGGCATAGAACTTCTTATAGGCTTTGAACGGGCAGGTGGAATAATATCTTGAATGCTACGGTGTTGATCCATTCCATAAAGTATACTCCTCTTTCATGCAAACCCAATCTCCTCTTATTGTTATACCTGTGTACAAAAACGAGTACGAGCTAGATTTTAGATATCTCGCCATCATTCACACTTACAAAAAGAGCCTCGACAGAAAGGAATGGGTCATGGATTGTACCTTTTTCAAGTGTGATGTATTTTTCAAAAAAATTAGGTGTGACCAAGATTGTGTTTATTACAGAATTCGGAATCCGCAGTGAAAAAATCTTTTCAAACCACGGCAACGCCTCTTTATCAGCCATTAAGAATATTGTCCGAGGAATTGGGGTACTCTCACGAGCCAATTCAATAACACGCTCGTAGCCCTTAATCCATGAAGCACTCGCATCTCTAAAAACCTTTGAAAAAGCTTCTGCCTGCTCCGGACTCAGCTCTCCTCGTGTGAATAATGTAAGCCTGGACAGTGCATCGGTAATACTTCCTGCGCCTGCAATCTCACGGACAAATGAGCGTGTGCCTTTTGGAAATGAGCCCATAAAAGAAAGAGCGCCTCTGTCACCAATGAGACAATCAGTTATTTCACCTCCAATATCGAGAATCATAAAATTTTCTTCTTCGCGGGTGGCTTGGAGCATAGAAAATGCTATAAAGGGAAACGTTTGAAAACTAATGCGGATGTGTGGGAAAGCATTCTTAATAAGCTCGGTAACTCCCTGTACAAAAGCAGAATCTGCTTCACTTTCGTACAAATGTACCTTTAGTTCAGTTCCTTGAACTGCAGAATCCAAAGTGGTGAGGTACCCGTTAACATATATTTGACTAACTACCGACTCAAGTGGATGACGCCCGGTGCGACGATTTCTTGAATTTTCCAGTCTCTCAGTTTTCAAAGAATGCGACACTGTTGCCTGTGTAATTTTTAAAGGTTTTTTAGATTCTGAGAGTACAATCTTTATCTCTGACGCATACCAAGGAGCAGCAAAAACAACACGCACCATATCCAAATGCGTAGTATGCGCTACAGCATCAAGAGCTTTCTTTAAGGCTTGGAGAGTCAATGTTTGAATACCACCAACCGCATCTCCTGAATCATTTTGAATAGCAACTCTCTCTACAAGATGCATTGCTATTTTTTCGCCTTTTGTAAAAGTGGCTACACATGCTCCAACAGAAGCACTGCCGATATCCAAAATTAACTCGGTTCTACTCTTTTTCATTTCACAGATTATTGTAACCTATGAAATGAAGCCTTAACTTAAAAAACTTCTATTTTTTATCAACACCAAAAAGTCGGTCGACTAATTTCTCAGCATCAATTTTAAGAATTCTATTCCAATCAGTAACTCCTATATCTTCAAAAAACTGCTCGAGCAATGATTCTTCTCTCAGGGCTCTTTGAGTTTCTTGCCTCGATGCGCTTGCTGATCTTTCACTCATATGTGAATTATACATTAGTTGATACGGTAAGTCAATCCCCTTACGCCAACACCGCTTTTATTCTTCGAACTCCTGATGCTACCGCTTCTTCTTTTTGTATCTTAAAGTGCTTCCCTTCTACACCAATTTCCCTCGTATTTTGTACATGAGGACCTCCACAAAACTCTATTGAGAATGCGTTCTCAATTTGCGGATTACCTTCAACCGCTTCTTTTGGTCCTACAGAATAAACGGATACCATCTCAGGATATTTCACGCCAAATTCATGCTCTGCTCCAAATTTCTCAGCCTCTTCCTTTGGCATCACGGTGCGCATGACCGGAAGCTCTTCCGCTATTTTTTCATTCACAATTTTTTCTACTTCCGCTTTTTGCTCCGGTGTCATTTTAGTTGGGTGCGAAAAATCAATACGAAGTCTCTCTGCTGTAATATTTGAACCTCGTTGATGCACTTCAGGCCCAAGGACTACTTGCAAAGCCTTTAGAAGGATGTGGTGCGTTGTGTGGTAGCGAACAGTTTGCTCTGAATGATCAGCCAAACCTCCTGCAAATTTTTGTGCTGCACCTGCACGAGAAAGTTTTTGATGTTCTTCCATTTTCTGCTTGAAACCAGCACTATCAAAAGCTAAACCTCTCTCTTTTGCTAGCTCCTCTGTAACTTCAAAAGGAAATCCAAATGTTGTAAAAAGTGTAAATGCACCTTCACCACTAAGCGGTCCTTCTTTCGAGAGTTTTTCAAATTCTCGCATACCCTGCGTTAAGGTTTTCCGGAATTTATCTTCCTCGGTATTAATATTTTCTTGAATTACTGTTTCAGCTGATTTGAGTTCGGGATAGTGCTCTTTGAAATATTCAATAACTGCAGTAGCAAGTAGAGCGAGGGTTCCCTGTGGTGCTCCAAGTACATCAATGTGTCGCACCGCACGACGAATGAGCCGCCTGGCAATGTATCCGCGCTCCGTGTTTGACGGAATAACGCCATCACCTAAAAGAAACGTAGCGGCACGAATATGATCACTGACAACACGAAACGAGTGCAGTGCCTCGTGGTATTTTTTTCCACTCTTCTCTTCAAGTGTTTTGATAAGTGGCATGAATGAGTCGATAAGAAAAACATCAGGATTACCATTTCTAGCTGCAGCGATGCGCTCAAGTCCGCCACCAAAATCAACATTCTTATTTGGAAGTTGTTCAAAGCTACCATCTTCTTTTTTGATGTACTCCATGAAGACGGAGTTGCCTATCTCCATAAATCGCCCGCAATCACAGTTTGGATGGCACTCTGCCCCAAATTTTGGATCATGTGTTGCGCCCGTTGGATCGAAGTCATAAAACACTTCTGAATCAGGGCCCCCTGGCTCACCTGCTGGCATTGCTGATGGAGTACCTGCACGACTCCACCAATTTTTCTTTGCATCGTAGTAAAAAATACGCCCACCTTGCATACCTTTGATTCCACCACCCTCTTCAGAACCTAACGCAACATCTTTTGCTTCTATTCCCTTGGAACTAAAAAGTTTCTTCCAAATTTCTGCCGACTGAGTGTCTCGAGGAATTCCTAGAGTTTCATCTCCAATGAATGCCGTTACATAGAGATGTTTTGGGTCAAGGCCAACTACATCAGTTAAAAATTCAAAGAACCACGATAACTGTTCTTCTTTGAAATAATCACCAAAAGACCAATTGCCAAGCATCTCAAAGAACGTCGTATGGCGGTTATCGCCCACCTCTTCAATGTCTTGAGTGCGAAGTGATTTCTGCGAGTTAGTAATACGACTCCCCATAGGGTGTGGAGTGCCCAAAAAGTACGGCAACAAGGGTTGCATGCCGGAGGAGACGAACAGCGTCGTTGGGTCATTTTCAGGCACGAGCGAAACCGAAGGAATCACCTGATGCCCCCGAGCACTGAAAAATTCAAGGTATTTTGAGCGAAGTTCGTTTACGGTCATTAGCTTATGATACCAGTTTCAAAATTATTCTGAGCAATCAATGCTTGGCGTTGCTTTGCCTGATAACGAGCAGTAATTACCAAAAGCTTAATATGATCTGCATACCTTGCAAGACTCATCTTCTTTTTTTCTCTATATGCTGTTCTAACTTCTGGAAGGGCTTGCTCAAGCACCATAACTTGAGTGTTGTTTAAGACTACAGTTGGAGTGTGCGACTGAGGTAGAAATCCTGCTTTTCCAAAAAAATCGACCTTGCGACCTTTCATTTCTTCTATTTTACGTAAAGTAGCAAATGACTCAGCAAAACTTCTTCGTCTTGGACCATGCCTTTCTAATGACATTTTTGACATAAAAATATGCTATAACATCAAATATAAATGTCAAACCGTACTAAAAAAAACACGAAATGGGGTTTTGATCTGGCTACAATGGACAAAGCCGTTAGACCTCAGGATGATTTTTTTCGGTACGCAAACGGTGGATGGATAAAGAAAAACACCATTCCACCAACCGAGAGCCGTTGGGGTAGCTTTATAACCCTTCGCTATGACACAGAAAAGCAATTACGAATTATTTTGAAAAATCTCGAATCTAAGAAAAATTTTACACACGGCAGTTCAGAGCAATTAGTTAAAGACTATTACACCTCTGCAATAGATATGGAGGCACGAAAAATTGCTGGGTCACAGCCAATTCAAAAATGGCTTACACTCATCAATAACGTATCGACTCGTGAGGAATTAATCACGTGCATTGCACACCTGCATCGAGTGGGAATTGATGTGTTGTGGGGAACTGCCGTGGATCAAGACTCAAAGAAAAGTGAAAAAAACATACTCCATTTGTATCAAAGTGGTCTCGGAATGCCTGACAGAGACTACTATTTAAAGAATGACGCAGAGTCACTGCGTATCCGAAATGCCTACACACTACACCTCCAAGCACTCTTGAAACTTCTTGGTGTACATCCTAAGGAAGCACAAGGAAAGATGGAAACCGCTGTGGAGATCGAAACTAGGCTCGCAAAAGCCTCGATGAACAAAGTGGATGTCCGTGACCCAGACAAGACGTATCACAAAAAAACACTCACAGCTCTCGAGCATTTCACTCCTGCTATTTCTTGGAGACGATACTTGAAACTTTTTGGCATATCAAAGCCTAGAGAAATGATAGTTGGTCAACCACTGTTTTTTAAAGAAATTGAAAAAATACTAAAAACTACACCGATTGAAAAGCTAAAAGTGTACTTTGAATGCCAACTTATAAACCAAACGGCATCCCTTCTCTCACCAGCATTTGTACGTGAAAGTTTTAATTTTTATGGTCGTGCCCTCATGGGTACTACTAAAATGAAACCTCTCTGGAGGCGAGGGTTGGTAGCGGTAAATGGGTCTCTCGGAGAAGCTTTGGGGCAATTGTATGTAAAGAAACACTTCAGTGCGGAAGCTAAAAAGAAGGTAAACAAAATAGTGGACGATTTGTTTGACGCATTTAAAGAACGCATTCTTAGTTTGGAGTGGATGAGCACACAGACAAAAAAACGAGCGTTAATTAAATTGCGTGCCATGACACGAAAACTCGCCTACCCCGACCGTTGGAAAAGCTACAGAGGTCTCACTATTAAACCGACCGACTATTTTGGAAATGCACTTCGTGTGTCTGAATTTGAACACAAGAGACACCTACGAAAACTACAAAAACCAGTGGATAGGAGTGAATGGCACATGTCACCACAAACGGTCAACGCCTACTTCAATCCAGGACTTAATGAAATAGTCTTCCCTGCCGCAATTCTCCAAGCACCTTTCTTTGACCCGTATGCGGATGATGCGGTGAACTACGGAGCTATTGGCTATACCATTGGACACGAAATAACTCACAGTTTTGATGATCAGGGTTCTAAGTTCGATGAAAAAGGAAATTTAAAAAGTTGGTGGACAAAAAAGGACCGCACACAGTTTGAAAAGAAAGCAAAAATTCTTGCAAAACAATTTGACACCTTTGAAGTACTCCCTGGTATTCATGTAAACGGCAAACTTACGTTGGGTGAGAATATTGCTGACCTTGGAGGCATCTCAATTGCGTACGACGCATATCAAAAACATCTACAAAAGAAAGAACGAAAAAACATTGATGGCTTTACTCCAGAGCAACGTTTTTTCCTTGGATGTGCACAAGGAGAACGGGAAATTTCTCGACCTGAATTTCTAAAAACGATTGTTATGACTGATCCGCACTCCCCATCGGAGTTTCGTGTAAACGGACCGTTTTCAAACCTACCTGAGTTCTACGAAGCGTTTAACGTGACGAAGGGCGACAAATTGTACCGAGCTCCTTCTGCCCGTGCAAAAATTTGGTAGTTTGCGTACTCTTCTTTTTTATTTCAAGACAGGCCACTGATATGATATATCATATCAATTGTTAACTGCGGATAAATCTATAACCAGTCGATAGGTGCAATACCCTGCTCTTCCAGGTACGCATTCGTCTTACTGAAAGGTTTACTGCCGAAAAATCCGCTGAAAGCCGAGAATGGTGACGGATGTGGGGATTCAATAACAAGATGCTTGGTGCGATCAATGTGTGCACCCTTTGCTTTCGCATAGTTTCCCCAAAGAATAAAAACGATGTGTTCTCGTTCTTCTGAAAGTAATTTAATTACCGCATCAGTAAACTCTTCCCAGCCTTTACCCTGATGCGAGCCTGCCGTATTTGCCTGTACGGTGAGCGTTGCGTTTAAAAGTAATACTCCCTGCGTTGCCCACCTTGATAGGTCGCCATCAGTGTGAACAAGTGGTTCCTCGATATCTGACTGAATTTCTTTAAATATATTTTGAAGCGAAGGTGGGGGGCGCACTCCTTTCTCTACCGCAAATGAGAGTCCATTTGCCTGATTTTCTCCATGATATGGATCCTGACCTAAGATGACCACTTTAACTGCGTCAAACGAACATAAATCAAACGCACGAAAGATATTTTTTGGATGAGGGTACACAGAACTTTTTGTATACTCACCTTTTATGAATGAAGTAAGTTCTTGGAAATACAGTTTTTCAAATTCCCCTTTCAGTTTTTCTTTCCAAGAGGTTTCTAGGCGGACCTCCATACATTAACGAATGGCACCTTCCTTTCTTAAAAGATCTTCCTTACTCAAACCATCTCGAAGACCGTTATAGCCACCTATTTTTCCGTCAGATCGAATAACTCTATGGCATGGCACTTCTTTGTCTTGGTTACTTGCCATAATAGTGCCAACGGCTCGTGCTGCTTTTGGTCGTCCCGCAGCCATTGCAACCTGTCCATAAGAAAGTGTTTTCCCTTTTGGAATCTTCTTTACCACTGCAACAACTTCTTCTTTGAAAGTTTTTCCTCCAAAATGCATCTTTCTCATACGATGCATTTTATCATAATTACCATATCCAAAATAATGTGCATAAAGAACTCCAATTTTATCTTATAAGATAAAATTGGAAGATGAAGCGCAAAGCAAGAGATTTAACAAACAAGGAACGAATGCAGACTCTCGACATGCTCTATACAGCTGCAAGTTCCGTACATGGTCGAAATGCGGTAAAGCTTTTCTTGCGCGATCTACTCACTGAAAGTGAGCGCATTATGCTCGGCCGACGAGTATGGATAGCTCGTCTTCTTCTCAAGGGAGAAAAATATGACGTGATAGCAGAAAGACTTAAGCTGAGCTATAAAACCATCTATAGAGTGGCACAATGGCTTGAGGATCAACTCCCAGGATATGAAGAAGCCATCAAAGCAATGGAGAAAGAGTTTAAGGGACGAGAAAAACGTTTCGAGATTGAATATGGTCCATTTTCATTCAGGGCAATGAAACGAAAATATCCACTACATTTTCTCCTGTTTCCAGAACCTAAGAAAAAGAAAATAAACTAACTCCAGTTTTTTCTGATTATATATGTTTTAGTTTTTATCTTATAAGATAAAAACTAATCGGCTAACTAAATAATCAGAATGTGGAATAGAAAAATGAAGTTTTTTAAGAACAAGCTAGCCGAAGAGGGATTGCTCATGTGAATCTTCACTATCTTTTGATTTTGCCTTACTTACTTTTAAACTGCCTACATCTTTTTTTATAAACGGCTGAAGAACTTCTCCAACTGCTTTGCGATAGGTACAGTAGTCACACGCTTCACCTGTTTGCGGGATTGCATCCGTATCAAGGCACGCTTTAATTTCCAAAAGGGTTTTATCAATCCAATCTGCTTTACCTGTGTAAGGGATAACCTTTATATCAAATTCAAGTTTTGCATCAAATGCCTCTGCGTCTGTTTTACCGTTCGCATATACAAAATAACCCGTATCAGAAACGGTAAATCCGTTCTGACGAAAGAGCCATTGATAGATTTCCATTTGGCGCTTGTACCCATCTTGCCACTCGGCATCGAGAGTTACTTCCTCATCTTTACTCGTAGCTTTGTAGTCAACGATATGAAGCTCGCCTTTGGGATTAACCCATACATCATCTATTGCACCAGAAACAGTGAAACCAGTAGGTGCATGGAAGCAATCAATGCCTTTAAAATTCTCTCTCCATATATTCATCTTTTCGTGCTCAAACGGAAACGCATCAACACCGTACTCAGTCATCAACGGATGAGCACTTTTTGCATTTCGATGAATATCAAACTCCTTCTTTAAAAGCTTGTCTACGGCAGAGTTTAGATTGAATGGAAATCCAGGAGGACGTGCAGTACCAAGTTTATTATCAATATAAAAACAACGAGGACACTGAATGAAGAGATCTATTTTTGAACGCGACAGACGCCACCGAGGACCGCCATAATTCCAATCAACTTTACGATGTGGCTTATAGTATTGCGACATAATTTGATTCAAGGAATATATCTACAGTTGGCAAATTGCCTTACTCTCTGCAACTACCGCACTTTGTTTTTTGGCTGAAATACCAATTCGCTTTAGTGAATCGGGGTCACTCATTACCATGTGGCACATGGTAACACCCGACTGAAGAAGTCGATTTTTTTCTACTTGTGAGAGTGTCGTTAAAATAGTTATAGGGTATACACCCATCTCTCGAATAAAGTCAGACAAGCTTGCACCATCAGGATAACTCCACCCCAAAAGTTTAATACCTGAACAATTTGAATATTGAATAGCTTTCGAAGTAAATTTTGTATTCGTCACAAGCCATCCTTCGTCAATACCGACCTTCTCCTTCCTATCTTCAGCCCCCCATTGAATGTCCCAATATCTTGCACGCACATAAAGTGCGGTCTTTAAATCTGTTTTAAATCCGGGGGTATTGTGAAATTTCAATTCAGCACCAATCGCCTTTCCGTCTTTTCGCATTACCACATCAACCTCATGGTCGATACATCTCCCCTGCACCGTAATGCCATACGAAGTTTCATATCCTTTTGCATGCATCAGTGCGGCAACAAATTTCTCAAATGGAAAACCAGTAGGCCCTAAATCAAGGATAGCTCGACGCATTGAATATCGAGCTGCTGAAACACGTTCCTCCTTATGAAGTATCTTGAACGCCTCTTGGTAAATAGCGGTAGTAGTCATACCGTCTTTAACGGTCGCACCAACGCGCTTTGCCACAGCTTCCGCTAGATGGTCATCTGTTCCTGAGCGACGCAGGGATTCGGTAAGTTTTTCTATTGCAAAAGGCTCTTTGTTTCCATCTCCTTTTAGAATAATAGGCAACGACATAATCACTCAATAGTAGCACCACCATCCATTATTTCTCCTGCTCTCTCATACACTACAAGTGACTGCCCCGAAGCTATCCGTTGCGGAGTGTCAAAAGAAACCTGTCCATCATGAATTTCCACAGGCAATAATGCCTGACGATACCGATAGCGACCCAAATATTTCCCTACTAGCGGAGAGCCATCTACCGAACTCTCATTAGTTAATGCGAATGATGTCTCCGCATTTTCTCCAAGAGAACTTGTAGAAACCGTTAATTCATTTTTCATACGATCTTTTGCTACTACATACAAACGTTCACCTCCAAGGGAACCAAACCCATGCCGTTGCCCAAGAGTATAAAACCAAATTCCATCATGATTTCCAATAGACTTCCCATTTTCATCTCGCACAACACCAATTTCAGTTGGTAGGTACCGTTTCAAAAATGCATGCATATCAACATGCCCTAAAAAACAAAGCCCTTGGGAGTCAGCGCGTGAGGCGTTTGGTAGATTTGCTTCAAGAGCAAGAGTGCGCACATCATTTTTCACTAAACCACCAACAGGAAAGAGTGAATGTGAAAGATCATCTTGTTTCAAGGTCCATAAAAAATACGTCTGATCTTTTTCTTTGTCTTTTGAAACTAAAAGCTGGAAATTGGAAGCTGGAAGCTCTTTCTTCATTGCATAATGGCCGGTTGCAATCATGTCGGCACCATCTGCTTTGGCCTTTTCCCAAAACGCACCAAACTTGATAACACGGTTACACATCACATCAGGATTGGGTGTCCTACCGAGTTTATATTCACTAACAAAATAATCTACAACCCCCCGCTTATATTCTTCTGACAAGTCGTACGTAACGAATGGGATGCCGAGGTGAGCTGCCACCCTCATTGCCTCCAATCGGTCACGCACGCCGGTGCATGGCAAAAAATCAGGTTCCCAGCCCTTTATAAAAGCACCCACTACGTTGTATCCCTGCTTCTTTAAAAGATATGCAGAAACTGCAGAATCAACACCGCCAGAAAGCCCTACAAAGACCGTGTCCATGCGGACAGTCTATAACCTCAGGCCTCAGTCTTCCAGTTTCTTATGATGCTTCCGGAAAACACACAGGACACTTTTTCTTCTTAGCTGAAATTGCTATTGCACCGCACACTTTGCAGTTCCATGAAGGAAGATTTTCATCAAAGTATCCAGACACAGGAATGTGTCCACTATGCATTTCATAAGGCCTTGGATCTCCCATATTTATTTTAGTCTGACAGGTCCACTGGAATAGTAGTCTTTTATCGCACTACGACTACCGGCACGATATGCTGCACGCCAATCAGAGCCTATGTATTTTATAAGCCCTGCAATAGCAAAAGAACCCCCAGCAATGACCGCCGCTGGAACTGGAGCAAGTAAGCCCGCAATTAAGAGACCACCTACAGCAACAGGGACTGCAATTCCACCAACTACCACAGATGCATTCTCAATTAACTTAACGGGGCGAGTTCGTCTTTCAGATTCGTTTGCTATAAGTTGTTCTAGACTCATGTATTATTTATATCACAGTAAAGTGAATCAGTCAATACCTCAATAACGGTACACGAGTCAGAGTAAATTTTAATTTCTAGCCTGAAGTTTATTCAATCTGTGCTCTGCAAATGTCTTTGCATAATAAATCTTCCCCTCTTTGTCGGTCAAATAGTAGAGATAGTTATTTTTTGTTGGTGTTATAGCGTCTTGTATTGCCTCCAAACCAGGATTGCCGATAGGCGTTGGTGGAAGTCCTCGATGCAAATATGTATTGTAGGGAGAGTCAGTTTGTAAATCAGTGAGCGTTGGAGCATAGCCACTCTTTTGAAAAATATAGCCAAACACTGCGTCAACCTGAAGTGGCATGCCAATAGATATTCGCTTCCACAATATTCCCGCAACCATTCTTCTGGTTTCACTCTGGCGCGCTTCCCTCTCAAGGATTGAAGCCATTGTGAGTACCTCATTCATTGGTTTTCCAAATGTAGCAATACTATTCTCAAGCGGTTTTATTTTTTCATCAAAGTTTTTACGCATTGTGTCAATCACTGCTTCAGGTGTGGTTCCTGGTAAGAAAAAATACGTGTCAGGAAACAAGTATCCCTCCTGTGATTTTGCGAGTGTCTTAAAAGTTACCGAGTCAAAATCCTTGAGTGTACTCTCAAGAATATTTGAAATCTCGAAAGAACTAGAGCCTTCTGGGATAGTTACCTTAAGGGGTACCAAATCTGTTTTCCCTTTTGCAAGACGGTAGGCGACAGTCAACACTGACTGAGGTTTAGAAAACGAATAGTGGTTAGCAATAATACCTGAGGGGTAGATAATTCGAACAAGCACTGAAAACATGAACGGAGATCGAATAACATGCTTTGCTTTCAATAATTCCCCAGCCTCCTCCACGCTCGTCCCTGAGGAAATTGTAACAATGGAATCATTCTGGAAATTCAAAGGAGATGCAACGAATAGACTGTATACGGAAAATACAGAAACAACCAAAACCCATACAACGATATAAATGATCTTTTTAGTATTGTTTTCCATCTTCCAACCTAGAACCTAGTACCTTGAACCTAAAACCTTCCCCTAAACTGGTAAATTCTCAGGCGGTTCCAGTGTAAGACCACGCATACGAGCCAGTGCACTGCCACGACTCGCGTGCGGTAAGTGAAACAATGTTGCTAACTCTTCAGTATTAAGCACAAATGCTTTCCCATAGTAGGGTGGAGCAAAAAAAGCTCGACGACGATATAAATTTAGAAGATGCGATGAAGCGAGTATAGGGACTGCACCAAAAATCTCAGACAATATGAAGCCAGGGCGATGATTGGGGTCATATGCAACAAAGCCGTTCAAATCACTGTCATTTAAAGGGTCGAGTAAATGTGTGAGTTTTTGTTCGTACGACTCGTCAAAATGATCTTTGTCTGCAATATAAAGCGACCGTATACCGCAATCGAAGGAAGGTTTGTTTAACGCTGACTCTATAGCGCTCACTATAGCTTTAGTTGTTGGTGCAAGCTTACTCATTTCACCTTGCGCACCAACTAATTTTTTAATTTCAATATGCGCTGCCTCATGAAGCGTGTCTCGTGGATTTTCAAAAATATTGTAACGGTCCCGTTGGTGCGGTCGCATTATTATTGAAAAGAACACATGTTCATGTGTATTGGTATGTGCTAATCCTTCTACAATTTCGCCAAAGACATCTCGTTTCCCCTGCCCACCTTCATATAAGACATAAGTTTTTAATGGATACGGGTCTGGCTTTGCGAGAGTGTATTCGCGTGCAGTAAGTCGCATATGGAAAGGGTCGAAATGAAGCTCTCTCGAATAATCACGCACTTCATGAATATCAATATCACGATATTCCGCTTGGATTCGTCCTTCAAGTAAAACACGATAACTCTCTGGCACATGGGCAAAAAATCGTACACGACCATTGTGCGCATATACTTCAAACGACCACGATGAACGAACCTTGCCATGAAAATAGGCATCTATTCGGGAAATGTTTGTCCGGTGATACAGAGAATAAAAAACAAGCTCCATTGCTTTTGCAGTAGAAGGGGTCTCATCACCCGGCTTTAATTCAAGCGTGACATAAGGAACTCCGTCAACAAATCTAGAGCGAACGACATTGAGCCATAGAGGCCAGAGCGTAGCTAGAAGTGCAACAGGAAGCCATAGAGGAGCTAAAAAAGTAAGGGTGTTATAAAGGAAGGCTACAAAAGCTGGGGCAAAATAAATGAGTACTGGAATTGCAAGGAGTGCAAAAATAACGAGAAATTGCACTGTGTAGCGACGAGACATCCTCAAAATATAACATAACAAGCCATTTTGATGGCTTGTTGCTTTAGCTTTCTATGCTTAGTTACTATTTTCCAGGAGAGAGAAAGCCTAGTATAAGGTCAGCCTGCTCTTCTACTGACGGAAACCTCACTGCCTCACGCCTAGACTGTTCTCGCATAGCTTCGATTGTGTCTGTAGAAAGAACAAAAGGATCGTCTATTAATCCGTATGGATTTTCTGATTTGTTCATATTTTAATTTCTTAGGCGCCCTTCAATGAATACTTACCGTCTTTTTTAGTGAATGATGAATTCTGCAAGTTCACAATAATGGTGTTGGGCTTCACATAACGCTCTTTCGAAACACGCTTCATGATTTCCTCACGAGTTAACGGCCCTGATTCCTTTAGAATGTGCTTAATGATTTCAACAACTGGGCCAATGCGATACCCCCACTCTTTGAGAGCGTAAATACCTCGACCAACAAGAACAAAGCGACCATCTTTGATGAGCTCGTTGTGTGTTGTAGCTTCGTGGGCTTTCTTTCCAAAAAGTTTCTCGATTGACTTTGCAACTTCACGAAAATGCATCGGTGAACCATGACGCTTCAAGGCAAGATACGCATGGTCGCGAATATTTTTTACTCTAATTCCTGGTGCCGATGCGCGCCCCCATTCTCCTAAAGGATTTCGCATAATACAGTTTGAAAGCTCCAACCATCTACGAACAGTATCTTTAGAGCGATATTTAGTGTTGACCTTAGTGAGGCAGCTCATAACATGCTCAACAAGTTTGTCCTCAGATAAAACATCAGAATGTTTAACGGTTCCGTGAACTTGCTTCAAAGCAGATTCAACTGCTTTGGTAAGCTCTGGGTCAACAGACCAGCGAGCTTTAAAGTCAGGAGTTTCTTTTGCAGAAATGAATGGCTGTCCAACAACGAGTAAGAAATAAAGATGGTTTCGTGTTTCAGTATCCTTTGCAAACTCATCAAGTAACATACTCTCTGACAGTACGCCCCCTAATTCACGGATAGCATTCTCGAGCCATACAAAAGAAGAGGCTTCTTTTGTGAGAGCTGAAGAATCTTGTATGAGTTTTGTTGCGTGATTTTCAATTTGGCGAACGCGTTCTCGTGTAATGCCATATCGCTTTCCAATAGCATCAAGGGTTTCTCCGCGAGCTTTTGAACCTAAGCCATAACGGCTCACCACGACATCGCGTGAACGTTCAGGTAGTACTGCAACAAGTCGTTTGCTCACTTGAACAGGCTTGAAAGGAAGTTTGATCATAAATATGAGCTGTAATTTTTATTGATTACTGTGTTCACTTCTTATAGCACATATTTTAAATCCCGTCAAACCGCCAAATACTTATCCCCACCCCGTCACTAGAACTTGACGTCGTACCTCATAGCGAAGCGTGAGCATAAGGCATTACACGGAGTGCAATAGTGACAACATTAGTATAAATAATCTCACATATCGGTACAGCAAGCTATAACGCCAAGTTTCAGTGCGGGGCCCCCACCTAAGGGATGAAGTTAAGAACCCTATTGGGGACGAATATCGTGCGGGATGGGTTTTGAGGGACTACCTCGCCAAGCTTGATGTCTTTTCGTACTAATCCAACTACCTCCTCTTCTGTAGCTCCGCGAGGAAGGACAATAGTGCCTTTTACTTTTCCGCCAACCTGAACGGCCATTACTACTTCGTTTTTTTCGAGCTTACTTTCATCAAACACTGGCCAATTTTCTTGATGAATTGAAGAAGTGTGACCCAAAGTTTCCCACAATTCTTCTGTCATATGAGGTGCAAACGGGGCAAGTACCAACAGCAAGCTCTCATAGCTTTCAGCGGGTATTTTTTCTTCTTTTTCGAAAGCGTTAACACAAATCATCATCTGGCTCACAGCAGTATTTAAACTAAGAAGCTCAATATCTTCAGCTACTTTTTTAATTGTTTGCTGTAAGGTAGCATCAGCGCTCGCACTCAAAATTGCTCCTTGGCTCACCTTTTCCTGCACTCTCCAGACGCGCTCTAAAAATCTTCGTGAGCCAATAATATTTTTGGTGCTCCATGGCTTCATGGCTTCAAGAGGACCCATGAACATTTCATAAATTCGTAGCGTGTCCGCGCCATACAACTCACTAATTTCGTCAGGGTTTATGACATTACCTTTCGACTTAGACATCTTAGTTCCATCTTCAGCAAGAATCATCCCTTGGTGACGGAGTTTGGAGAACGGCTCACCAAACTCTACGTACCCAAACTTCTGCAGGGCCTTGGTGATGAAACGAGCATACATAAGATGCAAAACTGTGTGCTCAGCACCTCCCATGTAGAGATCAACGGGAAGCCATTTTTTTACCGCTTCTTTCGACGCAAACTCAATTTCATTATGTGGATCAGCAAATCGAAGAAAATACCATGAAGAACACACAAAAGTGTCCATAGTATCAATCTCAGGTTTCCATCCTTTTCCAAATATTTTTTCTGTACGCTCCAAAAGCTCCTTGGAAGTTCCTAGAGGAGAAGTACCTTTTGGTAAATACTCAACATCCTCAGGTAGCAACCACGGCAAGTGTTCTTTTGGAACTCCGTGCGCTTTCCCTTCTGGATCATAGACTACTGGAATAGGTGCACCCCAGTATCGTTGGCGAGAAATAAGCCAATCACGAAGACGGTATGTAGTCTGAGTATGACCATATCCATTACTTTCTATCCACGCAATTATTTCTCGAATTAATTCATTATTAATAGTGCGACCAGTGAACGGACCCGAGTCTTTCAAAACACCTTTATTAGCATGAGCATCAACGGGCATATCGGGACTTTCTCTCTCTACTACCTCACTCAAAGGAATTCCGTATTTTTTAGCAAATGTAAGGTCGCGAATATCATGTGAAGAACAGCGAATAATTCCTGTTCCAAAATCCATTAAAGCAAAATTAGCAATCCAAATAGGAAATTCTTTACCAGTGAGAGAGTCAACAGCAACGCGGCCTGTAAAAATACCCTCTTTCTCCATTGTGGCGTTTGTCCGATCAATCGTTGTGACTTCTTGCATGCGCTTAACAAAAGCTTCTACATCTATCTCAGCTTCAGTGCCTTCTACGAGATTTTTGACTGCTGGGTGTTCAGGAGCAAGCACTATATAGGTATCCGCAAAGAGCCATGCCGGATATGCACTGAAAGTGTCGAGCGACAAATCCATTCCTTTAACCTTATGAGTAACAATGACCCCTTCTTTTTTACCAATCCAATTGCGTTGATTAATTTTTGTAGATTCAGGCCAATCAACGTCGTTCAAATCATCAATTAATGCATCAGCAAAATCAGTAATTTTGAAAAACCACTGCGAAAGCTCGCGTTGAATTATTTTTGTACCGCAACGAACACACACACCCTTTTCTCCGCTCTCACTTACCGTTTGTTCATTGGCGAGTACTGTTTGGTCGGTGGGACACCAATTCACCTTACCCATGCGTTTTTCTGCAAGGCCATTTTCAAACAAAAACAAAAACAACCACTGTGTCCACTTATAATAATCAGGATTGTGAGTGCCTATTTCTCGTGACCAGTCATATGAAAGACCTAAGCGTTGGATTTGATTGCGGAAGTTATCAATTGCCTTGTTTGTAGTTTCTCGGGGTGGCGTATTTGTTTTTATTGCGTAGTTTTCTGCAGGAAGACCGAAGGCATCCCATCCCATTGGATGAAGCACACTGAACCCTTTCATTCGTTTAAAACGACTATAAATATCGGTCGCCGCATACCCTTCTACGTGACCAGTGTGGAGACCTAACGCCGATGGGTATGGAAACATGTCCAAAACATAGTGTTTTGGCTTTGACGACGATGGAGTAGTTACATACGCATTCGTTTCTTCCCAGTGTTTGCGCCACTTCTTCTCTATCTTTTTGTGGTCATAGCTACCCATGTAGGGATTATACGACTGAAAACTCCAAGCTGAAAGCTATTTTTTGAAGACAGGAAAACGATCAGGGTCAATGGTTCGGTCGAAACAAACTGTGCCACTGTTGTGTTTCCAATTTTCATTAGCGAGGTCGCCCCCTATTGGTGCAGGGACTCTCATTGCCTTGGTGTCCGCACCAGTGATCATGTCACGACTTGGAGCGTTAAAGTCAGCACAGAGTTTAAACGACATTGCACCAGTTGATTCATACGTATATGAAGCACCGGTTTGAGAGTCTTTTGGGGCCACAAAACCAGCGAGTGGATCTTCAAGATCTGCAAGACTCACTGGCAATTTTTCTTTTTGTTGCCAATAACTAATTATTTGCCACTGAATATTTTGTAAGTCAGCTGTTTTTTGCTCGTCAAACCGTGCCAAACGCTCCGTTTGAGGAGAACCGATAATGAAGAAAGAACTCACTACAGTAGCTAGAACAATGACAGACACAATACCTGCAACAATGGTGGATTCTTTTTTCTTTTCTTCCCACTTTCCTTGGAGTTCATTAAGGTAGTACCAAAAACCTCCACCAATAACGATGAGAATTGTGAGTGCCTTGAGGATGAAGCGGGTTGTTATATCACCATTTAAGAATGTATTGACGAGCATCACTAAATCGATTGCCATGGTTATGCCCGCAACGAAAAGCGTGAGAAAGATGAGCCATTTGCGGACCCAGAGTTCTTGCTTCAAAGGTGTGTGCCGAATGTCTTCGTGGAGCATCCGTGTGAGCCACACATAGAGCGGGAAAAACACAACAAGAGATGCTATAGCAAATCGCATTGAACTAGAGTACGAGGGTGCGTAGTCTAGGGCATTAGGAAAAAATACATTTATATATTGATGAACCAAAAGAATGAGCGATGTTGCTGAAACATAGAGAGCAACCATTGCACCGAGCCACAAGAAAAAATCTTTCGCAGTAACCTTTGCTTTAACTTGAGTGGTAGTATCCATAGGAAAAAATATAAGACAATAATGCTTACTTCAGCCTATCATGGATAAAATGACCGAGGTCAAAAACTAACCCCACAGCTTGCGACAAGAACCTACATGCCTTCGTTCGCAATCTGAACAATAAGGAGGAATGGAATCTGGATTTGAGCGACCTACTAATACACCAAGAAGCGCAAGAGCACCTGAACCTTCTATGTTATTCATATATGTACAGCTATTTTTAACTAAGAAAAATTATATAGAATTTTAGTAATCTGTCAATAGCAACGACATACTTACACCTTAAACTCAATAACATCTCCGTCTTTCACTATATATTCCTTGCCTTCTGTTCGCACCCAACCCTTTTCTCGCGCAGATGCATACGAGCCAGCCTCAATAAGCTTTCCATACGAAACTACTTCCGCCCTAATGAATGTGTCTCGAAAGTCAGTATGAATAGCCGCTCCTGCTTCAGGTGCTGTTGAACCAACCTTCACTGTCCACGCTCTCGTTTCAACCTCTCCCGTGGTAAGGAATGTCATTAATCCAAGTAATCGATATCCTGCACGAATAAGCCCGTCCAGCCCATCGTCTAAAACCCCAAACTCTCGTCGTAATGTTTCTTTATCTTCACCTGCAACATCACGAAGCTCTCCTTCAATGCCTGCATCCACAGTGACGTATTCAGCGCCCATGCCATCCAAAAATTCAATGAGTTTTTGGTAGCGACCATCATTCATCTCATCAAGATTGTGCCCTCCTGCTTTTTTATTGAGGGCGTACATAATTGGCTTCATCGTTAGAAGTTGCAATGCGCGTATTGCATGACGCTCTTCATCTGAGAGAGGTGTCGTGGATGCAAGTCTTCCCGCTGAAAGAGTTTGTTCGACTTTCTGTAGTGTTGCTTGCTCTAAAATTGCCTCTTTAACTCCCCGCTTACTATCGCGCTCAACACTTTGAAGTCGTTTTGATACAGCAGAAAGGTCAGTAAGAACAAGCTCTAAGTTTATGACTTCAATATCATGTACAGGATCAACCTCACCTTCAACGTGTGTAATGTCTGCGTCATCAAAAATACGCACCACTTCCAAAATCGCATCTGTTTCCCGAATGTGTTGAAGAAACTGATTTCCTAAACCCGCACCCTCAGACGCACCCTTTACCAAGCCTGCAATATCAACAAACTCAATAACCGCAGGAATGATCTTTGAGCAGTTTGAAAGTGTTGCGAGTTTTTGAAGGCGAGGGTCAGGCACTGGCACAATACCGACCGATGGATCAATGGTACAAAACGGATAATTCTCCGCAGGAACACCTTTTGCGGTGAGCGCATTAAAAAGTGTCGATTTGCCCACATTTGGAAGACCAACGATTCCGATAGATAAACCCATAGGTGCCTAGTGTATAGGGTTTAGGGCTTAGTGGCTAGTCGATACATTGCAATACCTGAAAAGATTATTCGATTTTCAAAAAAAATAATCTTTTAATCAAACCTGCGCAATCAAGAAAGATTTAAAAAAGACCTGTATAGTATAATATAACGGTCGTTAAATTATACTATACAGGCTAAATAATCATCATACAGACTACTTTGCCTGCCTCCCCATTTCTTGCACCACCTGCACCCATTTTTTCCATTTGGTTTCTGAGACTTTCTCAGAGGGTGTAAACACATTGATTGAAATCGGACGAATACCTGAAAATGCGAGCGTTGCCCGCGCAAGTTCATTAGTGAATTCACCAAACATAAACCACGCAGCCCATGGATTGGTATTAGCTAGAATTATAATTCGCGCACTTTTGCCTTTGAGGAGACCGTCCCACCAGACATCGGTTTTATGAAAACGAAATGCAAACCCTGGAAGCCAGGCGCGGTCAATAAGCCCTTTTAAAAGTGCGGGCATCGTAGACCACCAGTTTGGATACAGCACCACCAAATGATCTGCCCAGCGTACATTCTCCTGAAATGTTTTTAAATCAGGCTCTAACTCTTGAATAACCTTATACCCCTTATGGAGTATTGGGTCGAAATGCATTTCGCCTACATTTTGACGCTCCACTTCATGCCCTGCCTCAAGAGCTCCGAGTTCATACGCATCAGCAAGGTGTCCTGTACGAGAATCGCTATCGGGATTCCCCATAAGAATAAATATTTTTTTCTTACTCGAAGTCATGTCGCCTATTCTAGCAGACATACAATCTTTCCTTTATTTTTTATCTAAAGATGCATGTGGACGAGCCTGCTGATATTCTTACATTTCATACTTGTATGTATTTGAATACTCATGATACGATGTTCCTTATACTTATGATAAAACCGCACACTACCCAAAAAGAGTTTTATGGCACCACCACAGTGGGCGCTAAAGGACAAGTTGTAATTCCCGCCGAAGCACGCAAAGCAATGAACCTTAAAGACGGTGAAAAATTACTCGTCTTTGGTATGGGATGCGATATGATTGCATTTACTAAGCTTGCAAATGTTGAAAAATTCGCAGCGCATTTAGCAGGCAATTTAAAAACTATTCGCTCGGTACTTAAAAAAACTGAACGATCGTAACATATGAATGAACATCTTATACGTGCACTCACTTTTCTTCGAGGAGGATTGATATTTATTTGGAAAGCTTCACAAGAGTTTTTTATTGTAGCAAAGGCACATAAACTCATTTCCCTTGCTATTGTTGTTGCCCTTGTTGCAGGGAGTGTGGGTATATCTTATTTTTTCAAAGCAAAGTCTGAAGGTGCGACAGATGGAAGACGACAAGTGACCCTACTCTCGGCAAACGATCTTTCTGCTCCAGAACCCATCTCCTTGATTGGTGAAATTCGCTCCGTAAGCGAAGCCAATGTAGCTCCTGATGTATCGGGCACCGTCGCTCACGTCTACCGATCACTCGGTGACACAGTTGGTGCTGGAGCAGTCATCGCAGACCTGAAGAATGATTCACAACGCGCAGGAGTAGCTCAAGCGGAAGCAGCCCTCGATAAAGCAAAGACGGGCGCAACAATAACTGGTATTGGTCTTGGATCTGCGGAAGATAGTTTAACTTCAGCCATTAATTCAGCAAAAAATACCATCCTCGGAACGTATGCGACACTCGATGATGCAGTGAGCAAAAAATTGGATACAGTATTTTCGAATCCAAACGGCTCACAACCTAAGTTTATAGTATCAACTTCAAATTCTCAGGCTGTTCTAAATGTAGAAAGTAAGCGCCTTGCTATACAATCTGTTTTAGCACGAGAAGAAAAAGCAGAAACTCCAACTGATGCCACAAGCGCCTTGGCTGAGCTCGAAACTCTCCGAAGTGACATCAATAAAGTTCGCGATCTTCTCTCTGCAACAGTTTCAGCTCTCAATAAGGCAATTGCATCTGGTTCCATTACCGATACTGCAATTGCAGGATATCGTGCTGATGTGTCACTGGCACTTTCAAACGTAAACGGCGCCGCTTCTTCTGTGAACAGCGCAATTGAAAATCTAAAAGCAAAAACCTCTGCGGTACAAGTATCAACAGAAAATCTTTCCGGGGGCACATCGCAAAATTCAGATGTACGCGGAGCGGAGGCCAATCTTCAAGCAGCGAAAGCTAACTTAGAAAAAACTATCATCCGTGCACCAATTGGAGGCACTATTAACCGCCTTGACCTTGAGGTGGGGTCTTTCGTGAACGCGTCAGTACCTGCTGTGTATATAACGAATGCACGAGGTCTTGAGGTTGTCGTGTTCGTTTCAGAGCGTGACATTGCTGATATCTCCGTTGGAGCAACTGTAGTGGTTGGAAAATCAGTCACAGGTAAAGTTGTCAGACTTGCAAACGCCCTTGATCCTGTAACAAAAAAAGCTGAGGTTCGCATCTCTATTCCTCAAAATACTTCTCTAGTTTCTGGATCAAGTGCATCTGTATCCATTGCGCGAACAACTAAAACATCCGTAAAAGATGCCCCCCTCACTCTGCCTTTATCTGCACTTAAAATTACCCCTGAGGGAGCAATTGTTTTCACTGTTACTGAAAATGGAATCCTTGTCCCCCACCCTGTGATCGTTGGAACGCTTGCAGGTTCTAGAATTGCAGTAACTTCAGGAATAACTTCCGACATGAGAATAGTTAAAGATGCACGAGGCCTTAAGGATGGTGAAGAAGTAATTATTAGCCAATAGGTTTTAGGGTATAGCCATTAGCTAACTCGTATGCATAAATTTTGGAACTTTTTCATTGAACGCAGGCAGTTCACTATTCTAGTGATAATCGGACTTGTAGTGGCAGGGTTCGTAGCCGTTTTAGCGATACCAAAAGAGAATGCCCCAGAGGTAACAATTCCTATTGCCATTATTCAAACAACGCTTCGTGGTGCCTCTGCGGCAGACACTGAAAAACTCATAACAAAGGAAATAGAGAAAGAAGTTGGCACTGTTGAGAACCTTCACAAACTCACTTCCTCTTCTCGCGAAGGAGTCTCTGTAGTGAGCGCTGAATTTGAAGCATCGGCAAATATTGATAAGTCAATTCAGGATGTCAAAGATGCGGTTGACCGTGCAAAACCAAAACTTCCTAAAGACGCAGACGAACCTGTGGTACTGCGCATCACAGCGAACGATCAACCAATTTTTATAGTGTCTCTTTCTGGCGGACTTCCACCAACAGAATTTACTCATCTTGCCAAAGATGTGCAGGATGAACTTGAACAAGTATCCGGTGTGTCCAGAGTGGAAATCAGCGGTACCCGCGAACGAGAAGCGAACATAATAGTTCGCAAAGAAGCTCTACAATCATACGGACTATCACTTACGGACGTAGTGTCCGCCCTAAGTGCGTCCAATAGCTCTTTACCTGTCGGCACTATAACCGTCGATGCCATTGAGTATTCAGTTGCCTTTAAGGGCGATCTGAATGACCCAGAAGAACTTGCGCAAACAAGTATCGGGAATTTGAACGGCAATCCAATTTATCTTCGCGATGTAGCGGACATCGTTAACGGTCTTGAGAGAGCAAAAAGCGTATCTCGTGTTTCTACTAAAGGCGCTCCAGCAGAACCTGCAATTACCCTTTCAGTATATAAAAAAGCTGGAGGAAATATTTTCAAAACAGCATCAGCAGCAAAAGAAAAACTAAACTCACTCTCAGGAACAATGCTTTTGGGTATCACTACTGATATCTCGATTGACCTTGGAGAAGAAGTGCAGAAAAGCCTAAGTGAACTTACTAAAGTTGGCTTAGAAACAATCGCTCTCGTCATGATCTGCCTTGTGTTAACAATTGGCTGGCGAGAATCGCTCGTTGCAGGACTTTCAATCCCTCTTTCTTTTGTTATTGCCTTCATAGGACTGAACGCTTCAGGCAATACCATAAACTTCGTCTCACTCTTCGCACTCATTCTTGCAATTGGTATTCTAGTGGACTCCGGCATCGTGGTAACAGAAGCAATTCACACGCGCTACCAGAAGTTCGGTGATCCGATTCGCGCAGCAAAAGAAGCAATCCGTGAATACGCACGACCTTTGACTGCAGGAACCATGACGACTGTCGTTATGTTTGCGCCACTCTTCTTTATTTCAGGCATTGTAGGTCAATACATTCAATCAATCCCCTTTACAATCATTACCATTCTTATTGCTTCGATTTTTGTAGCACTCGGTCTTGTGCCATTAATTGCAATAAATCTCACCAAGCGAAGCACTGGCAAACTTCAAATCATACAAGAAGAGTGGAATAACAAAGCGCAAGTATGGTACCGAGGCTTTCTTACGGGAGTTTTGAAAAATAGAAAATTCCAAAATAGATTTATGCTTGGATTGGGTCTTGCTCTCGTCGTAGCAATTCTCTTACCAGTGTCAGGTATTGTGAAAGTACTCTTTTTCCCATCAGAGGATGCCGATTATGTATATCTTGAAGTAGAAGCAAAGCAAGGCACACCACTTGAAGCGACTGATCTTGCTACCCGAGGTGTAGAAGAGCTTCTTTATAACGATTCGCGTATCAGCTCATTTGTAACAACTGTTGGTGCTTCATCAGGATTAAGTCAAAATCAATCCAGCGGTGCCAAATACGCAAACATCACCATCAAGCTTGTACCGAAAGAGGATCGGAAACAAACTTCAACACAAATTACTGAGGAGCTCAGACAAAAAGTTTCTGTTTTCCGTGAATTTTCTGTAAATGCATTCGAGCCAGCTGGCGGACCACCTTCGGGCGCCCCAGTTCTTATAACCTTTTCAGGAGACAACCTTGATGACTTAGAGCGCTCAGTAGCCACCGGTGAAAAAATAATGCGCTCAATTAAAGGTACTGCTGAAGTAGCTACATCTATTAAAGACGACGGAACACAGTTTGCTCTCACTATTGACCGCGCCAAGGCATCACAAGTAGGACTCTCTCCTCTTCAAGTAGCAAGCGTTCTCCGAACTGCAGTCTCAGGTGTTGTTGCAACCACTATAAAAAACGACACCGAGGACATCGATGTTCTTGTCTCCACAAACCTCAACCCTTCTTGGCAAGAACCGGGAGATACAACAAAAGCAGATATCAATACGCTTTTAAACCTCTCCGTAAAAACGCCTCGAGGTACAGTACTGTTAGGCTCAATTCTCTCCCCTTCTATTGAAAAATCAAACGCAGTTATTAGGCGCCAAGACCAAAAAAACATTGCTACTGTCTCTAGCTACACCGAAGGAGGGGCAACAGCTGTTGAGGTATCTACTGCATTCAAAAAAGCTATTGAGAAAGAAACTTTGCCTACCGGTGTCGTAATGAAAATCGGAGGCGAAACGGAAGATGTAAATAAGTCATTCAGCGAAATGGGAATTGCCTTCCTCGCTGGTTTGGTGCTTATGCTTGCAGTTCTTGTCTTGGAATTCAATTCATTCCGCTATTCGTTCTATCTCCTCATGCTCGTTATTCTTTCTCTCATTGGAGTATTAGGTGGCCTTGCACTTACTGGACAGCCACTCTCATTCTCTTCCCTTCTTGGTGTCATTGCGCTTGCTGGTGTCATAATCAACCACGCCATAATTCTTGTGGACTCAATCATAATCCGCATGAAGAATCCTGAAGGAAAGACATTAGAGGAGGTGGTTGTTGATGGTTCAGCAAGCAGGCTCCGACCAATTGTTCTCACTACCATCACTACCGTCATTGGTATGATTCCTCTCGCTGGCGCATCTGCATTATGGGGACCACTCGCATTTGCGATTATGTTTGGTCTCTCGTTTGCAATGATTCTGACACTCGTACTCACGCCAATCCTCGTCTACCGAAACCCAGGGAAACAATTCTGGAATCCGTCTTAATGCACACCCTTATCCTTTCCCTTAATAACACAAAATAGTATCCAAAAAAAATTAGAAAAACGACATCAGAAATATGATGTCGTTAATGCTAGTGTTTTATTTTAGGATTTTGTAGAACAACTGCTGGTTGCTCTGTGAAGAACATAATGAAAGAAACAATACATGTCTCTGCAATGAATACAGGCCACTTGACCTGGCAACAAACAATACATCTGCGCACACCAAGATATTTTTTCCCGAGCTTCACGTGGTTTTTTACTTGCCATTTATTATTTATACTCCAAAATAGAGTTTTGTCAACCGCAACCGTGTTTGTCTAAAAAATCCTGTATTTTAAGTGCATCTCTTTTGCTACAATTTTTCATAGCACCGAAAGCAATCTTTCTAACTGTATCTCGAGTTGCAGGATCTTTTAAATTAAGAGGATGACTAACAACACTCCAAAAATCCGCCAAATTTGCTTCGATAATAGTTGAACTCTCAGGCATATTTAGAGCAATACCGTTACTTGGTTATTTGAAACCTCAAGAACTCCTTCAGTAATATCAAACCTTTCTTCACCTGAAGTCGTTCTTACTACCACTTCTCCTGCTTTCAGATTTGCTACAAATGGTTCATGTTTTGGAAGTATCGTCAGCTTCCCTTCTGTGGTCATAGCAGAAAGCGAGAGTGCTTCTCCCGAAAAAAGATTCTCATGAACTTTTGCAATGGTTACTTTCATAGATTCAAGATATAGGATTCAGGATTCAGGATAAGCAGTTCGTTTCATTCTTGAATCTTACTTCTTGAATCCTGAATCTATTTATTTAACTTGATCAATGGTCCCTTTCATATAGAAGTCTTGCTCGCTCTTATCGTCATGCTTACCTTCCACGATTTCTTTGAAGGCGCGAACTGTTTCTTCAAGTGGCACATACTCACCTTTAATACCCGTGAACACTTCTGCCACATGCGTTGGTTGTGAAAGGAATTTCTGCACCTTTCTAGCGCGATACACAATTTTTTTATCTTCCTCTGAAAGTTCTTCGATACCAAGAATTGCAATGATGTCTTGAAGGTCCTTATAGCGCTGGAGGATTTGCTTCACTGCGTGCGCTGTTTCGTAATGGTCTTTGCCGACGATGTCAGGATCGAGCGCAGTTGAAGAAGACTCCAATGGATCAATGGCAGGATAAATACCCAAAGATGCAAGCTGACGGGAAAGCACAATTGTTGAGTCAAGGTGTGAGAAGGTTGTTGCAGGTGCTGGGTCGGTAAGGTCGTCGGCTGGCACATAGATTGCCTGTACCGAAGTAATGGAACCCTTTGTGGTTGAGGTAATGCGTTCCTGAAGCTGACCCATTTCCTCAGCAAGAGTTGGCTGGTAACCCACTGCTGATGGCACACGGCCAAGGAGTGAAGATACCTCTGAACCTGCCTGAACAAAACGAAACACGTTATCCATGAAGAACAAAATATCCTTACCCATCTCATCTCGGAAATATTCAGCCATCGTGAGTCCTGAAAGGGCTACACGAGCACGAGATCCTGGCACTTCATTCATCTGTCCGAAGACGAGTGCAGTTTTTTCCAAAACGCCTGAGTCGGCCATTTCATGGTACAAGTCATTTCCTTCACGAACACGTTCACCTACGCCTGCAAACACTGAGTACCCACCGTGCTGAGTTGCTACGTTGTGAATCAATTCCTGCATTAACACTGTTTTGCCGACGCCTGCGCCACCGAACAAGCCTACCTTACCTCCTTTGATGAAAGGAGCGAGAAGGTCGATAGCTTTCAAACCTGTTTCAAACACTTCCGCTTTTGTTCTCTGTTCAATGAATGGAGGAGCCTCACGATGAATTGGAGAGCGGGGTACATTTTTTGCGATTTCACCCTTACCATCAATTGTGTTGCCGAGCACATTAAACAAACGTCCCAAAGATGCCTCACCGACAGGAACCGAAATAGGAGCGCCAGTGTCTTTCACTTTCATACCTCGCACAAGCCCATCAGTAGCAGAGAGAGAAATTGCGCGAACACGATTCACACCGATGTGCTGAGCAACCTCAAACACAACCTCACGGTCTTTCCCTTCCCAAACGAGGGCATTATGAATTGCAGGAGGGTCATTCTCGAAATGAATGTCCGCGACTGTTCCGATGATTTGTGTGATTGTGCCGTTCATACTAGTAGGTTTTAGGTATCAATTTTTAATTATTTTTATGAACTTTCTATATCAATCCCCATCTTTCTACAAATAGTGTTCTCAAAAGGGCTTTTTCGTCTTCTTCAGAGAAAGCTCCTGAGCTATCCCGTCTAGAAGAAGGGTCTGGATGCTCCGCAAAAGCAACCTCTCCGCCTCTACCGCGACCACCTCGCCTCCCACCCCCGTGTGCATCAGCTTGTCCTACTGAGCCTCTTTCTGGATTTATGATTGCCATGTTTTTGATTCTACCTTAATTTTTATATTCTTTCTAACCCTAAACGCTGACCTCTAGCTCGTCGCCATCGCCTCAATACCTCCGACAATCTCGGAAACTTCTCTGGTAATAAGCGCCTGACGAGCTTTGTTGTATTTCCTCGTTAGTAACTTTGAGAGGTCACGGGATTTATCAGATGCATTCTTCATAGCAACCATTCGAGCTGAGTGCTCGGATGCTTTAGACTCCAAAAGTGCATGAAAGAAAAGAACACTTACCAAGCGTGGAATCAAAGCATCGACAACCACCTCTTGAGATGGCTCTGCCGTGTATGATGCAGGGCCTTTCACTCGCTCTACTGCAGCAAATTTTCCTTTCACTGGAGCAATGCCACTTACTATTTCAGAAACTGTTTCAATCGAAAGCGGTAGTACCTTGTGGGCAATAGCACTTTGCTCAAAGGTCGATTTGAAATTCGTGTATACAACATCAACACGATCAAACTCTTTACCTAGAAATGCTCGTGCAATATCGTTTGATACCAGCGCCAAATCAGCGATAGAAACATCGTCGGAAACGTTTTCAAATTTTCCTAAAATTTGATATCCACGGCGATCAAAAAACTCGGCCCCTTTGCGTCCAAAAGCATAGATAGAAATTGCTTCACGCGGGATTTCAAGTGATTCCGCAAGCGTGTAGGCGGATTTCACAACAGCTGCATTTAATATTCCGCACAAACCTTTATCACTTGTCACTACGACAATGGCAGCTTTTTTAACAGGGCGCATAACTGTCAACGGGTGTTTGAGAGATGAGAGAGAAACACTCATGCGTTCCAAAATAGAAAGCGCGGAAGAAGCGTATGGTCGTGAAGTAATTGCGCGTATCTGGCTTTTGCGCATCTTTACCGCAGAAACAGACTCCATTGCCTTCGTAACTTTACGAGTACGGTCAACAGATTTTATTTTGATTTTTATATCCTTGAGAGACATGGGGTTTTAGGTGTCAGGTTTCAGGTGCCTCTGTTTTAGCTTTTCACATCTACAGTTGAAACAAACGATTGAATAGCGCTCTTCAATTTTTCTTCTGTGTCTTTAGCTATTTCTTTAGATGTGCGAATAGCTTCAAGAACTCCCTTTGCTTCCCTGTCGAGATATGCAAGAAACTTCGCTTCTATCTCACCCATCTGCTCTGCACCAAAGGCATCAAAGAAACCGTTCGTGACTGCGTACATAACAACAACTTGTCGCTCAAATGGAATTGGGGCGTTTTTGTTTTGGTTCAAGATTGCTGAAAGACGGCGACCACCATCGATAGTCTTCTTTGTTTCAGCATCGAGGTCTTGGGAGAACTGCATGAATGCCTCAAGTTCACGGAACTGTGCGAGGTCGAGCTTGATGCGTCCCGACACCTTCTTCATAGCTTTTGTTTGAGCAGCGGAACCGACACGAGAAACTGAAATACCTACATTGATAGCAGGGCGCGTTCCTTTGTTGAAAAGATCCGCTTCCAAGAACATCTGACCATCAGTAATAGAAATAACATTGGTTGGAATGTATGCCGAGATGTCACCTTCTTGCGTTTCAATAATAGGAAGTGCCGTAAGAGAGCCTCCTCCTTTTTCAGGAGAAAGTTTTGCAGCTCGTTCCAAAAGTCTTGAGTGGAGGTAGAAAATGTCTCCAGGGTATGCCTCGCGTCCAGGAGGACGACGAAGGAGAAGAGAGAGTTGTCGGTACGCAACAGCTTGCTTGGAAAGATCGTCATAGATAACCAACACATCTCTGCCTTTATCCATGAAATATTCACCCAAAGTTACACCCGCGTAGGGTGCCAAGAATTGGAATGCTGCTGAAGCTGATGCTGGAGCTGATACCACAATGGTGTAATCCATCGCACCGCGCTCTTTAAGCATTGCTGCAATGCGGGCAGTCTTTGATTCTTTTTGACCAATAGCGACATATACACAAATAGGGCGTGTCTCTTTTGGTTCATTGAGTTGGTTCAAAATTGCATCAATAGCAACCGTTGTTTTACCAGTGCCTCTGTCACCAATGATGAGTTCGCGCTGTCCGCGGCCGATAGGAATCAGTGAGTCAATTGCTTTAATGCCGGTGTGCATTGGCACATTCACAGGACCTCTATCAATAACGCCGTACGCCTCGCGCTCAATAGGACTTGTGGCATCCGCCTTGATTGGGCCTTTCCCATCTATAGGAACTCCAAGTGCATCAACGATGCGACCAATCACTGCATCTCCAACTGGTATTGAAAGAAGTTTCTTTGTGCGATGCACAAGCATTCCCTCTTTAATGCGGGAAGAATCTCCAAGAATGATTGCCTTTACAGTATTCTCTTCCAAGTTCAACACAACGCCGTAGAGTGTATCCTCATGTGCGATAGTTTCTTTCACATCAGATACCGAACCTTCGTCAAAGCGAACCATCTCGGCCATTGACACTTCGTCCAAACCTTCTATCTCAACAATGCCATCACCCACCTTGCGCACGATGCCCGTTTCAGTTGGCTTTGCATTTGGTGCAAAGGATTCAATTTCTTTCTTGAGGCGTTCAATGATGCTGATGTCCATGATAATTAGGGGTTAGTGTTTAGTGGCTAGCGTTTAGGGAACAGCTACTGCTGAACTGTTCGTTGATAAATGTCGACAAGTGCAGTTCTGAAAGTGTTGTCGATTATTTGAGAACCTGCGCGCACTGAATAGCCACCCACAGCACGGGCATCAACGATGGTGCGGTGTATTTTTGCATCCGCCCCTAATGTAGAGAGAGCAGATTTTATTTCAGATGCAAATTCTTTCAAATCTGCCCCGTGAGCAACAGTCACTACTGCGTCAGCCTCTTTTGGTTTATTTTCTAGTATTTGCACAATCTCAGAAAGAAGTGACATGTGTCCTCGTGCACGCATAAACGCAAGCAACTTCGAAGTAAAATCAGCATTTTGAAGCTCTTGTGGAGTTTCATTAATAACTGAAGCATAGGCATTAGCAAGTGACATGGTGGTTTATGATTGTTTTCGAAGAATTTTTTCTGCAGCAAGCACTGCCAAACGAGTCATTTCCTTCTCAGACTCGGCAAGAGCACGGCGTTGCATTTCCACAGCCTCCGCTTTAGCATCGGCAAGTATTGCGTCGCTTCTTTCTTGTGCAGTTTTTATGATTTTTGCACGCTCATCCTTACCCTCGAGAGTTGCACGCTCAACCAAGCCTTGTGCCTCACGCTCTGTGGCAGAAAGCATTGAAGTACGCTTTTCTTCAATTTCTGTAACGGCGAGAGCTGCTGCTTCGGCATCACGGACACCTTTGACAATCTTCTCTTTTCGCTCACCAATTATGCGAAGAAGTGGTCGATACAAAAAGTACCAGAGTATAACGAGTGTAATGCCAAAATTCACTGCTTGAATAACAAGCAGTCGTACATCAAGACCGAATGTAGCAAATAGCTCTCCCATATTTTAGATTCCTTCTAAATCAAACCAATTAGACGAACTTGATGATAAAGGCCACAACCAAAGCGAGAATACCCAAGGCTTCGGTGAAAACAATAGCAAGGATCATGTTTGGAATAATCTTGCCTGATGCATCAGGATTTCGGCCTATTGCATCCATTGCTCGTCCTCCAATAAGACCAATACCAATACCAGGTCCAAGCACACCCAAGCCTGCGGCGAGTGCCATACCGATCAGTTTTGCAGAATCAATGTCCATATATAGTTAATTAATACAAAATAATGCCTTACGGCTTGATAATTACCTCGCTAGTATACACCAATTTCCCCTCACTAGGCTAGCAATTGAGGCTGGTTTTCCTCAGTTTTAATGAGCTTCGCTCGCATGAGGGGGCGTAACCGCAAGTTTGATGAAAAACAAAGTCAGTAAAGAGAAGATAACAGCTTGAACAAAGCCAACAAAAATTTCGAAGAGCATAAACGGGATAGGCATAATATACGGCACGAACAGCGCAATCACCGCAATCAAAACCTCACCCGCAAATATGTTACCGAAAAGACGAAACGACAACGACACCAAGCGTCCTAGTTCGCTCACTAATTCAATTAAACCAACAATAAAATTAAGTGGGGACGAGAAATTTATGAATTTCCCTGTATAACGGAAAAATCCCAGCGCTACCACACCAGTGATTTCAACAATAATAACTGAGATGAGGGTAAGGGCGAGTGTTGTATTGAGGTCGGCAGTTGACGGGCGGAGTAGTGGCGCGAATCCGTGCTCAGTAAAGAACCCTACGCTTCCTACACCAGGGAAGAACGCGAGTTCGTTGATGGTCAGAATAAAGAGAAAGAGTGTTGCTATGAGTGGAAAAAAGCGTCGAGCAAGCTTCGCATCTTCAAGTGTCTCGGTCATGTAGGACAGGGCACCTTCAATCGCCCACTCAAGCATTGCTTGCAGTTTTCCCGGTATAAGAGCAATGGAGCGCCTAAACAGAAACACAAAAAGGAAGAGGACCCCCATTGCCAGCCATGTCATAAGCAGACTGCTTGTGATGGGCATACCCCACAGAGTTCCAAACGAATCCGCTTTCAGCGAGATATGAATTTTAGATTCCATTGCAAACACTCTAACACTCCGAACCTCTCGGGGCTAGCTTAAATAGGGTTTAGTGGCTAGCGTTTAGGGTTTAGCTTTCTTGAATTGAATTCCCCTAACCACTAAACGCTATACACTAACCTCTAGCTCACTGTTTCTTGAATTTCTCCAAGTCCTGTAAGACCCGTTGCACATCTTTTGTTAATTGTTCCAAGCTCACTAAGTGACGCTTTTCCAATTCTGCGTCTTCAGCATCTTCTTCGGTCATTTCTTCAACATCTTCCTGAATGCCTTCGACGTCTTCAGTAATCTCCTCAATGTCCTCCTGAATGCCTTCGACGTCTTCAGTAATCTCCTCAATGTCCTCCTGAATGCCTTCGACGTCTTCCCCGACCTCCTTCAAGCTTTCTGAGTGTCTATTGACAGTCATTTGGATGAGTAAAGAAAGATAGATTGCTTCTAAAGAAACTAATGTCGTCAATACTAAAAGCACAGAATCCCATGGAGCTATATGTAGAAAACCTAAAGCAAAAGCACCGCCAAAAAGAATTGTGTGAACAATCAATGATGGGATGGAACCAGTCCAACGTGTCAGGTACTCAAAAAAATACACCGTGCGTGGAGTCTTTTCAGTACGTATCTCCCCGTTCAATTGTTTTTCGTCCATAGGTATTTCTTCTTTAGAATACGCGCAAAGAATACCACGATATTTTAGGATGAAAAGGTATACTAGGGAGAAGATGCTGAAATTGAACTTTGAACGGACGGCTTCAAAACTAGTAAACTTCGGGTGGGCGCATGGTCGCTATGCTGACTTCTGGTCGCTCGTGCACCTACTTTCTGGATTAACCTTCGGAGCATTCGCGTGGTTTCTAGAGGTGCCGACTCTCTACGCTTTTATAGCAATCACTGGTGGAGCAGTACTCTACGAAGCTCTTGAGTTTGGGGCTGGCCTCGTAGAGGATGCAGAAAATGCACTACTCGACATACTATTTGCTGGAGTGGGGGCGGGTGTAGCTCTCTACGGATTTGACGCATTAGCGCTCACCGAAAACACCTCTGCCTTAATACTCATTTTTGCACTGACTGGAAATATAATTTTAATTCATCAAGGCTGGCATGCCTATCTCAAAAGAAAATCGCATGTCGCGCGTTCACATAAATATATATTAATGGCACTACAAGGAATTACTCTTCTTAGTATTCTCGCAATTGCTTTTGTATCAGTGAAATGGGTGTGGTGAAAAGATTTATAAAATAAAGTGAATTTCTACTGGGGCGCAAGCTTCTTTCGGAGCTCTTTCATTTTTTCAGGATTTAACATTGCTTGAAGAACCATGATGCCGAAATCCTTTCCTCGTAACTTCCCTTCCGAAGCAAGTGAAATAAGTTCATCAAACGTGACCGAGCGGACAACTATTTTTTCTCCTGCGTCAGGCTTGGCGTCTTTTATTTTCTTGCATCCTTTTGCAATAAAAACATAATTAACCCAATCAAGTTTCTCAACTGGGGTAACTGTATAAAAAGATTCCCATGTATTTGCTTCATAACCTGTCTCTTCCAAGAGTTCCCGCTTGGCAGCCTCTTCAGGAGTTTCATTAAACTCTATCCTGCCTGCAATAGTAGTAAGAACTGTCTCTCGGTGAGGTTGCGAGTCTTCAATTATCAAAATCTGTCCGTCTTCCGTAATAGGAAAAACGATCGCGGTATCGGGACGAGAACCTTTTTCAAAAGTTGCAGAAGTTCCATCGTAGAGCTCTTGTTCCCACTGATACATGTCAAAAATTTCACCTTCAAAAACACGCTTCGCATTTTCAGGCATCAGAGGTTTTCGGTATGATCGATCTTTCATTTTTTTATTATATACCGCCCAAAATTAAAGCATTAAACAAAATACTACCCATCTTACTCGGTATAGTATAAGTTAACGGTCGTTAACTTATACTATACAGGCTTTTTTGTAGTGCCTAGAAAAATAATCGCTGTGAATGCTTGTACTGAGCGAACGAAAGGAGTTGAAGAGTGCTCTCACCAGGAGTCGGCGTCAGCTCACTAAGCTCGAGGACTCGCTAAGTGGCTCCTGCCCGGCCTCAGCTGTCGCAAAGCGACATGCTTCCGGCTTTCGACTCCTGCCGTAAGACAAGTAATTGTCTTACTTTGAGAGCACAAGACTCTCAGAGTTCGTTTTGTGCTCTCACCAGGAGTCGAACCTGGATTTTCTCCTTCGGAGGGAGATGTCCTATCCATTGAACGACAAGAGCGAGTGAGAAAGAGAATAATATCTCAGATAATCATTCTTTTCGAACGAGCTCTCGAAAGCTTAGCGAAGCGGGCTTACAAGAGCGAACGAGAAGGAAAATACAGAATACCCTAAAGTATTCTTATTTTCTTCGAGAGAGCTCTTGCGAGCTTTGCTCCCAAGAGCAGTGTGGACCTAGCGAGAATCGAACTCGCGTCTCTACAATGCGAATGTAGCGTCGTACCACTAGACTATAGGCCCATTGGACAAAAAGAACTCTAACCTATTTTATTATTCATTCCAACTCGATTGCCGATATATAAATTTGCCAGTATTATCAAATTTCGAATGGGCGGTTAGCTCAGTTGGTAGAGCGTTCCCTTCACACGGGAGAGGTCACAGGTTCAAATCCTGTATCGCCCACAAATCAATTCGTTCCTTCATAGCATTGTCTCGGGGCGGAGTATGCCGGTAGTACATACGATTCGGGTTCGTATAGACCGAGTTCGATTCTCGGCGCCCCGACAAGATGAAAAATAACTATCAGACTAATTTTTTATCTTATAAGATAAAAAATTAGTACAGCAAAAGAAAAGCTGGAGATTCTCAGTATTTATTTTTTCTTCCCTTTCTTTGGAGCCTCTTCTCTCACAAACAGTAGTTCATCAGGGAGGCGGAACAAACCTTCATCATTTTTCTTTTGTTCCATGAAATGTGCGATGAAACCAACGGAGCGAGGAATAACAAAAAATGCATTAAAGAATTCTGCATCAGCCAACTCTTGTAGCTCGCGCTCGCTCATTCCTTCGCACTCACTCAAAATATCCAGAAGTAATGCCGCAATAGCACCATCAATGTTTAAAATCAACTTTCCATTTTTTGAAGTTGTTGCTTTCTCAACACTCCGTGCAAAATCATAATGCGGATGCTTTTTAAGAAGCGTTGCAAATTCAGCAAGAGCTTTCACTCGAGGATCTGGAAGCCCTACGCGGTATTTCTTGTGACCAATACCTAAAATCAGCTCTCCTGCTTTTGCTTTTTCAGCTACAAACTCCAAACCTGTTTTTTGCGACACCACACCTAGAATCCACAAACGAGCTGCTTCGTTTATTGCTCCACCAAAACGAGGGCCCACTGTGAGAAGACCTGAGGCTAAAGACGAAACAAGATCTTTCCCTGCACGGGCAGTAATCATAGTGTTCACTGCTCCTGATACATTTCCCCCATGGTCTATGAGCATTTCAAAAACGGCTTCGGTAAAAGCTCGTGTTACTGGAGAGTGTACTGGTTTCCCTAGAAGAGCCCCCAAGGTAGCGTCAACAAACGCATTTTCTTTGCCTTTCAAAAGCTTTTTTCCTTTTACAAAAATACGACCCTCATCTATATCCAAAACCTTTCTTGTTGAAAGAATGCTTTTCTGGCGCCCTTGGAGCGGCTCTATATCCATTTCCTCAGCAGTATACGCGCCTCCGGGAAGTTTTTGAAGCGCATCAAGAAACTGAGGAAATGTATCAGGAGCAATAACACCAACACTACGAAGTGCCTCGCGCTTTGCGCGAGCGCTTTCGTCCATTGTCTGAACGAGTGCTTTTGCATGCCCAAATTGCACATGTTCATCAAATGCTTCATCTATGATTCCTGCAATGTAGGCAACGAGGGGTTTGGTAAACTTTTTTGCCTTAATGAGCTCAATAATTTCATATTCATCTACACCGCCAAGCTCTCCAAAATATACAAATCCTTCTGTTTGAGAATCTGCTTCAGCGAGTGCAAATATTTGCGTTAAAGAAACAACGGGAAATCTATCCCCGCCAATAGCTATGGCAAACGAGAGCCTTTTCCCAGCACGCGCAACTGCATGAATCAACTCATTAGTCATCCCTCCAGAGGTTGAACCAACCGCAATATTTCCAGCACTTGTCAGTGCTCCAGATTTAATTTGCACCGCATCAACACCACCAATGGCACCAAGCTTCAATGCGTTCGGCACCAACAGCCCCACCCCTGAAGGCCCCACAATGAAATATTTTTTACCAAAACGAGAGATGAGCTCGGTTGCGTGACTTTCTGGAACATTTTCTGCAAATATATGTGCCCCAAGTGATTTTGGGAAAAAATCAAAAAAGGAAACCGTTGATTCAAATGTACGCCGTCCTGACTGAAGATTAAGCATCCAATCGACTTTTGAACCTAGGACTTCCGAAGCAATTTGAATGTTTTTATAGCATGGCAACAAAATTTCTTTAGTGCCAAAAAAATATTTTTCTGCTTTGCGATTCCCTGCAACTATCCCCAGCACAGAAGGAATGTCTTTACCTGAAAGAAAATCAAAATCAAGCATCGACTGAATAATGCCTGAATGATTCCCTATGACGAGAACCCTTACTCTTCCACTCCGTGTTAATTCAAGTATGTTCACCCCATTAGAAATTTTATCAATGCGTTTTTTCATATATAGATATTTTAGAAATTCCTAAGGTGTTGCTGTGGTTGAGATGTTATTTCTAACGGGGTTCATTTTTTTATAAATGCTATCGCATCGTCCACGGCACTCGTAATCACTGCCTCAGAGCCATACACTGAAACAAATAATTTTTCCTTTTTTAAATACTCCTCCATATACAAAAGTCCCTCCTTTTCGTGTGGCCCACCACGACGCACAAATACCTTTACACCTTTTCTCCGGAGAATGCCCGCGTACTCTGACAAGGCATCAACGATACCTCTAAAAGTTGATTTAATATCGGTAAAATTTGCAATACCTCCAGCAATCACGAGAGCTTTCTTCTTTGCAGGTGAATTAAGTAATAGCTGGATCACCTCTCGTGCGTAGAGATGTGTTTCTTCACGAGTTGGACCACCGCTATATTCTCCATAATTGCCAATGGAGCGACCCACACCATTAAGTTCTGCTTCATCCGCAATAACAATGCTTCCACCACCGCCTGAAAGCAGAAAAAACAAACCTCCATCAGGGTGCAAAATGGTGAGCTTCAGAGAGGCAGGGGTAGTTTTTTGAAGTGCCTGCACTTTTTCTTCAGCAATATGTCGTGCCTTTCCCTCAACAATATCGTCTTCACTCCATCCATTTTTGACGAAAAATATTCCCGCGCTGTCGACGAGCACCGCTGCATCGAGGATGTATACCTCATCTCCCCGAACAACGAGTGGATTAATTTCAAGAAAAGAGAAAAAGTTTTTTTCAAACACCTCCACCAGATGTTTCAAGAATTTTTCTGGGATGCCCGGCACTATCATATATGGTAGTGCTGGGTTTATGAGATACGTTTTCACAAGCTCGGGATGCGCTTCAATATCAATACCGCCAGCAGATGCATGCAATATGCGTATTCCCGTGCGCACCCGCTCTAAAGAAAGGTACTGCTCTTCAGACTCCTCATGTGGTACATACGGCTCAACAAGAAAATGAGAAAAACCTTTTTTCCTCCACAAAGAGACACTTTTAGAAATTGCCGTGGATGGCACATCCACGGCAACAAGCCCCTGCTTAAAACGCTTCTTAATACCTTGATCAACCTTTGCAACAAATCGCCCACTTTTCGGAAGTGCAATTTTCCCATTGTGAATAGAAACCCCCGTATACGAATCTCCGAGAATGAGTTTCTTAGCTCGATATTCCGTAATTTTTACCCGTGACATTAGAGCTAGCTATTAGAGGGTAATTCTAAAAACATTTGTGTCATATTTTTTAAAACCAAGTTTTTCATACAAAGTATGCGCTGCAATTCTTTCTGGTCGTGAGGTAAGTGAAATTGATACCACTCCCCGCTCGCGTGCCCCATCAATGAGAGCTTGTACTATTTTTTTACCTAACCCTTGCCCACGGTACGCACTATCAACAATGACATCTTCTATATATGAACCTATTTTACCAACTTTCTGATGTATATAGAGCGCACCCATTCCTATAATGCGTTCAGAGTCTTTTGCAACAACAAAAATAATAGAAGGGTTGCCGAGTATGCGGGCAATTTCGTCTGCCGATGATTTTCGTTCATCACCATGCAACATACCCGAGAGAAGCTCTAGTTCCTGTATATTTTGATCTGAAACCTCAGTGAGTTGGTTTACGATAATCATGAGTGTATTAAAGCAGTATAAGACACGGGACACCTTTACGCATGCATCCTAGTACTGAATACATAAACCCATGCAAGGAGGAAAATGTTACACATTAGACACAGTTCTTGATATACTCCCCACTAATGGACTACGCAATATTCAGCCTCGGCTCGAACGACCCTCTTGCTGAAAAAATTGCATTAAAGCTCGGCACCTCCTTGGGGAAAATAAAACTAAAAACATTCTCTGACGGCGAGCAGCATGTGCAGTTTATGGAGAACCTTCGTGGAAAGAGTGTATTTCTTGTTCAATCCACTAACCCACCTGCTGAAAACTGGATGTGCTTATTCCTCGCTGTTGAAGCTGCACGCGGTGCGTCTGCACGAGAAATCACCGTCGTACTCCCCTACATGGGATACGCACGGCAGGAGAGGAAAGCAAAGCCTCGTGAACCAATTTCCGCTCGGGTAGTTGCAGTACTCCTTGAAACACTCGGTACCGATAAAATTTTGGCAATGGACTTACATACAGATGCCATTGGCGGATTCTTCAGGGACACCAACGTTGATTATTTGTACGCTCGACCTGTATTTATTTCTTTCTTCCAATCCTTCTTTGCTGACGCACTAGCAAAAGAGGAGCTCGTGGTTGTTTCTCCGGATGTCGGTGGTGTAAGTCGCGCACAATCATATGCAAAACGATTAACAAAAAATGTAGATCTTGCAATTATTCACAAACAACGAGAAATTCCCAATCAGGTAACGGCAATGAAACTTGTCGGCGATGTAAAAGGCAAAATCGCACTCATTATTGATGATATGTTTGATACCTGTGGAACTCTTGAAAAAGCCTCTGCTCTGCTTATAGAGAACGGCGCAAAAGAAGTCTACGCTGCAGCTACGCACGGCATACTTTCAGGAAGTGCCATGTCCGCCATTGATCGCTCACCCGTTAAAAAAATATTCATAACTGACAGCGTTCTTCAAACGCAAACACTGTCTCAGAAAATAGAAGTTATTTCTGTAGGTGAAATTTTTGGAAATGCTATTAATCGCCTAAATAATGGCGAATCATTGAGTGAGCTTTTTGAAACCGATTAGAAGCCATTCCTAGCGTTATACTGTACTGTATCGTATGGCAAGTTCCTCAGCCTCAAAACCCTTGACGCGAAACATCAAGGCTAAGAAAAAAATGCCAAGTAAAAAACCACTCCTACTCTGGGGTGCAGTAATTGCTGTGGTTATAGGTATTGCGGTTCTTTCATTCCCTTATTTTTTCTCTTTTCAAATACAGCAAGAACAAGAAATCGTAACTCCTACAGTTAAACCTTTCCCGGTCAGCGTCAATCCACAAGGAAGATCTATCAACGAAAATGCAGAAGTAGATGCCTTCTTTACTAAAGAAAACCCCTCACTATCCGCTACTTCTATTAAGGCAAAGGGAATATTGGGTACTATCGCCAGCATCATCACTTCCGTGCCTGGCTATGCACTTGTCGGGGCAGCAGGAATGCAATTTGTCACCATTTATCCGGGATATAGACAAGAAGAGGTTGCGCGAGCTTTTGGAAAAACATTAGATTGGAGTCGAGAAGAGCGCGCAGAGTTTCTTACCCATACAAATACGGAAGCCCCAACTCTAGGTGAGGGTAAATTTGCCCCAGGGACATATGAAGTCAATGCCGGTGATGATCTTGATTCTATCAAACGAACCTTGGATGAGCGTTTTCATAACACAATACTTTCTCGCTATGCGACTTCCACTGCTGAAGTGGTTCCATTGGAGACAGCACTAACCATTGCATCCCTCTTGGAGCGCGAAACAAGCGACCCCGATGAAATGCGAATAATCTCAGGCATAATCTGGAATCGTATTTGGAATGACATGAATCTCCAAATTGACGCGACACTTCAATACGCAAAAAGCTCTGCAAACAAAGGCAAAAACGATATATGGTGGCCTAAAGTTGCACCAAAAGATAAATATATTAAATCAAGCTACAACACCTATCTAAATTCTGGTTTACCGCCAACCCCTATCGCAAGTCCTTCTGTTGCCGCTGTCGTTGCAGCGCTTAATCCTAAAAAAACAGATTGCATCTTCTACTTCCATGACAAAAAAGGAGGCTTCCACTGTACCGCAACCTATAAGGAGCATGTTGCTCTTCTCAAACAATATTACGGTCAGGGGAAATAAAACACTCTTCCGGCCTCTTCTAACAGGTGCATAGATTCAACACTCGTGGTATTCTCTTCTTCATTGAGGGGCTACAAAGCTCCTCTGTTAGAAAAGAGGGCCGTTAGCTCAATTGGTAGAGCGCCGCATTTGCAATGCGGAGGCAGCCGGTTCGAAACCGGCACGGTCCACACACATTACGACTTACTTTTACAGTAAATCGATTTTTGCAGCGACAATAAAATCGTTTTCAGAAAGACCTCCTATCGCGTGGGTCCAAAGGCTCACCAGTACATTTTTATATTCGAAAAGTTTGATGTCAGGGTGATGTCCTTCCTCTTCAGCGAGTGCACCAACCTTATTCACAAAAGAGAGAGCTTCCTTAAAATCTTTAAATACAAACTGTCGCGAAATCGATTTTGCATCAGACGATACCTCCCAGACTGGTACTTGGGGTTTGAGTGCGGAAATTTCAATTTCAGTAAGAGGAGGAATGCCGCCTTCGCAGGCTACACACTTTTTATCCGTAAGGTGAATATTCACAGAATTATTTTTTTAGTGTTTCTTGAATAACATGGTCTAAAAATTCATCCATGGAAATACCCACCGCAGAAAGAGCCTTCGGCAAGAGAGATTGTTCTGTTAATCCAACACCAGCGGCACTATTCACTTCCAAAAAGTAGATACCCCGAGGAGACACAATGAAGTCAGAGCGGGAGTAATGACGAAGTCCAATCTTTTCGTGCGCAAGCGATGCGAGTCGCTGAAGCTCCCCTGTTTCATCTCGAGTAAAATTTCCAGGAACTCGCTCAGTCGTTTGACCATTGTACTTAAATTCGTAATCAAAGAAATTTGCATTCGGTGGTGGCACAATCTCAACCGGTAAAAGATCGTAGTGTTTCTTGCCACGAAGCCCTTCTACAATACCTACGGTCGCCTCCTTACCTTGTACAAATTCTTCAACCAATACTTGCGTCGAATGCGCAAAAGCTTTTTTTATGCCTTCTTTAAAATCCTCAAAATTCCGGGCAATCGTCACGCCGACAGATGAGCCAGAAGCATTTGGTTTTATAACTGAAGGCTGAGGAAATCTTCGAAACAGCTCGAGTATATCTTTATCCAAAGTCGGCGACACATTCAAAATTGCATGATGCGCCATTTTAATACCAGAAGAAGCAAGCATATCTTTCGTCAGCACTTTGTTCATAGACAAACCAGCCGACAAAGCATTAGCTCCAGTGTAAGGAATGCCAATTCTGTCTAATATTCGCTGTAAGGTGCCATCTTCTCCGTAATGCCCGTGAATGACATTAAACGCCACATCCACAGAGCTGAGCGCCCTCTCAGGGTCAATAGGAACGCCACGAACATGCCACACACCCTTCTTATCTATGAATACATCTATCGCACGGTAGGGCTCTCTCTGTAAGTGACTCAAAACATTTGCCCCTGACTTTAAAGAGACATCATGTTCATTACTAGGACCTCCACGAAGTACAGCAACGGTTATCATGTTAAATATTGTACCGCACCTTCAGAAAATAGGTTTCAAAATTACTGCAAACTCGACTTCCGGAGCGCCTGTCTATGCCGTGAGATAGAAAATCGATGCGCTTCGCTATTTGCAAGAAGGATGCTGGATTCATGGGTAACTCCCAGAGCTGTACCACCTAAGATTTCCCGTGGACGATGTCGTTCGTCTTTCACTACAGACACAACATCAGCATCAATGCCCACTTTCACAAGCAACTTCTTTGCGATATTCAGATGCGTTTTTCCTCCATCAATAACAATTAATTTTGGAAAAGGCCACTCAGGGTGATTAGCTCTTCGAGTAATTATCTCTGTAAGGGCTGCGTAATCATCCCCTGCCTTTGCATCTCGAATTGTAAATGTTCGATATTCAGCGGGAACAGCTTCCCCATCCACTATGACCGACATAACTCCTCGTGGAGCACTCCCTCGAATATGCGCTGTGTCATACGCTTCAATACGAAATTCCGCACTCTCAGGGGCACGAAGTTCTTCTTTTACTAAACTAATGTCTTGAATATGCCTCAGGGCAAACACTTGCCGCTTTAATTTTTCTGCTTCTTCAAAATGCTCAGCTTTTGCAGACTTCATCATTTCTCGCTCCAATGTTTTCAAAAGAGTGGATTTCTTTGCTTCAAAGAGAAGAACGATATTGCGAACGGTTTTTTTATATTCAATTTCATTGAGCTCTCGAGGATAGAGTCCAATAGATTGATTAAAATGAAGTGTTTTTTCATTCGCAGGGCTTAAATGACTGCCTAGAGGAAACTTGGTGTCGAAAAAAGGAAAGATTCTACGAATTATTTTTAAAGCACTCTTGAGCATCACTCCACTCGGGAAAGGCCCGAAGAGATGCTTGATAAGAGATGGGGAAAATTTAGAAGTAAGCTCTCTTTCACGTAGAACAAGAAAACGGGGGAATGTTTCATTGGTAACTACTAAATAATTCCAGCTCTTATTATCTTTTGCATCTGTATTTCCTACGGGTTGATATTCTTTTATTCGCTTCGATTCCAAAAGAAATGCTTCTAACACGGAGTCGGTTTCTTCCCATGTCACTACTCCTGCATCCACAACAATCTTTGCAATCAAGGGACTCCTAATCTCCGTTATATTTTGAACAAAATAACTCCGAATGCGACTTCGAAGTGAGGTTGCCTTCCCTATATATAAAATCTTCTTTCCTTTACGAAAGATGTAAATACCGGGGGTATTGGGAATCTTTGAAAAATTTATATCTTTCTTCTCCACAGAATCACTATACCAAAATCACCAAGAAGATATAGGATATATACTGGTTACACATTCACCCATATATGGGTGAATGTGTAAAAAAATGAAAAGAAAATTTAAAATCAAATTATGAAAGTACATCCTAAAAAGCTCACAAAGAAGCAGACCATTGAAACCCTCGACAGCCTCTACACGGCAACGGGCTCCTTGCGTGGGCGCGAGGCGATGAAACTTTTCCTTCGAGATCTTCTCACGCCAGGCGAACGCATAATGCTCGGGCGTCGAATCCTTATTGCCCGGCATATTTTACAAGGGAAAGGCTATGATGAAATTCAAAAAAACTTAAAGGTAGGGGTTACGACAATCACCAAGGTACGTCGGTGGCTCCAAGATCAGATGCCAGGATACGAACAGGCAATCAAAGCTATGGAAACTGAATTCAAAGCACGAGGACGACGCTTCGAACAGAATAAGGGATTTGCACGGCTAAAACGGAATTATCCGCTCCACTTCCTTCTTTTCCCCTGGCCGAAAGGATTCAATCCTAAACAAAAACCTGCAAAAGATAAACTGTAAATTCTTATTTTACTTTTTCATCCATATATGAGTGAAAGTGACATATATAGAATCAAGATGGATACATTAAAAACTTTCGTCAAATGTATCTCAACAAAAATAGTTTATTTCCTCCTCTGCTACAGTACCTTTTTGAAAACCAAACACTAAAGCCCTGGCTTTTTTGCGAGCATCTCCAGCTTTCATACGAAATTGCCTTACTAAAGCACCCTTAATCCGATCAATCATTTCATCTCCTGTAGGCACACGCCATCCACCCCTCCTATCATCATAGATTTTGGGCAGAGGCCTTGAAACATTAGGAGCTTTCTCAGACATTTAGACACCTTATGACTTCACTCGTGACCTGTCAATTTTTCAAAAGTGGCTTCAAATATTCCCCAGTATATGAGCCTTTCGTCCGCGCCACTTCTTCAGGCGTACCCTTGGCGACGATTTTCCCTCCATCAACTCCCCCGTCAGGACCTATGTCAATCACAAAGTCAGCGCTTTTTATAAGTTCCATGTTGTGCTCAATGACCATAACCGTATTGCCTTTGTTTACCAGTGTCTGCAGAATATCTATGAGTTTTCGAACATCTTCATAATGAAGTCCAATGGTAGGCTCATCTAAAAGGTAGATAGTCTTCTCAGTGTGCCTACGATAAAGTTCCGAAGAAATTTTTACTCTCTGCGCTTCTCCACCTGAAAGTGTGGTTGCTGATTGTCCTAGCTTCAAGTATCCAAGACCCACCTCTGAAAGAGTTTTTAGACGATCATGAATAGCGGGAATATCATTAAAGAAGTCAAGCCCCTCTTCCACTGTCATTGAAAGTACCTGATGAATGTTTTTCTTTCGATATTCAACTTCCAAGGTTTCTTTCATAAACCGTTTACCATCGCACACATCACACGTTACATACACCGTTGGCAAGAAGTGCATCTCCACCGCTATGGTGCCATTTCCTTGGCATGCCTCACATCGTCCTCCCTTTACATTGAACGAGAACCTACCGCCTTTCCATCCTCGAGCACGAGCCTCAGTCGTTGCAGCAAACATATCTCGAATATGTGAAAAGGCACCCGTATATGTTGCGGGGTTAGAGCGAGGTGTGCGACCAATAGATGATTGGTCGATAAGAATGACTCGACTCAGATATTCAGCACCTGAAAAACTTGCACAGTTATACAGCTTTGTTGTTCTATAATTTCGCTCTAATTTTCCTCGAAGGTTTTTATACAAAAGCTCATACATAAAAGACGATTTTCCAGAGCCCGAAACACCGGTGACACAAATCAACCTACCCAGAGGAACATCAACATCCATATTCTTGATGTTGAAAATATTTCCTTGTCTCACTTTCAAGGCACCTTTTTGCTCAGTGCGTCGCTCATCGGGAATCGGAATCTTTTTTTCTCCACGAAGGTACGAGAGTGTCAAAGAGCCTGAGTCATTTCGTTTTGCTGTAAGGAGTTTGTCGAGCCACCCAGCAACAACTATCTCTCCCCCATGTACCCCAGCCCCTGGGCCAATGTCCACAATAAAATCCGAGGAAAAAATAGTATCTTCGTCATGCTCCACAACAATGATGCTGTTACCTAAATCTCGAAGCCGTAAAAGTGTTTTAACTAAACGATCATTATCTTTTTGGTGAAGACCTATAGTTGGTTCATCGAGAACGTATAAGGCGCCCACAAGACCGCTTCCAAGCTGAGATGCGAGCCTAATACGCTGTGCTTCGCCTCCAGAGAGCGTATTGGCGGTGCGGTCGAGCGTAAGATAGCCAATGCCCACATCAATCATGAATTGTAAGCGTGCAAGAATTTCTTTGAGAATAGCGCTAGAAATTTCCTCCTGTTTTTTAGTGAGTTTTAAATTTTCAATAAAGGCCTTTGCATCAATAATTGAAAGTCGAGTCAAATCAACAATCGAAATACCCAGTTTGTTTTCAGTGCCTCCCAAAAACACACGGAGTGCTTCTGGTCGAAGGCGCTTCCCTTCACACACAGTACAAATATCGAGATTAAAGAATCCGACTGTGCCAAGGCCGTGACATTCAGGGCATGCACCATACGGGCTATTGAATGAGAATAGTCGAGGTTCAACTTCAGGGAATGAAGAACCGTCTAAAGGACAGATAAATTTTGCAGAAAGAATGCGTACTTCTTTCAGTGGGTTTTCTATCTTTATAAGACCGTTCGATTCTTTAAGCGCAAGCTCAATCGCTTCAGATAAGCGTTCCCGTGCATCTACTTTTGATTTTTCAAATTCGGTAACAAAAATCTCATCCACTACAACATCAATGTCGTGCACCTTATTCTTTTCAACAGCAATTCTCTCTCGAAGTGAATGTTCTTTTCCGTCAACAATTACTTTTTCGTATCCTTTACCGAGTAAGTCATACAGGAGTTGGTAATATTCACCCTTTCTACCAACAACTACGGGAGCCAAAATACGAACTTTCAAATCATTATATGCAACCCCCATTGCCCTCTTTGCTGTTGCTTTCAAATCAACCACCTCAGCTGTGCGAAGAATTATCTTCATAATCTCTTCTTTGGAAAGTTTCTGAATTGGAGTGTCGTCTTGTGTACAATACGGCTGACCTACGCGAGCATACAGAATACGCATGTAGTCATAAATCTCAGTAATAGTAGCCACCGTGGAGCGCGGGTTATTGGAGCGACTTTTCTGATCAATAGCGATGGCTGGGGAAAGGCCAGTAATCTCCTCGACATCGGGCTTTGCCATCTGGTTTAAAAATTGCCGAGCGTATGCAGAAAGTGATTCAACATACCTTCTCTGTCCTTCAGCAAAAATGGTGTCGAATGCGAGAGATGACTTTCCGGAGCCGGAAAGTCCTGTAAATACAACGAGTTTGTTTCGAGGAATCTCTAGGGAAACATTCTTGAGGTTATGTGTTTTGGCGCCCCGAACAACAATCTTGTCGAGACCTACATCAGAGTCATGAATATCTTTCGATTTTTCTTTTGCCATATATACGAATAACCGCCGGTCCGGCGGTACCCCCATACTACCGTTTCTCGGTGACTAACGCTAGACAACTTCTAGTCCTCTAAATCAACGACCATCCCTTTCTTAGGCCACTTGGGTTTACGTTTAGGCTTCTTAGGTACCGGCAACTTCTCTTCGAGTTTATATACTTCGTCACGTAAAAGTGCCGCTGTCTCAAAATCAAGCACTTCCACGGCATCTTCCATTTGCTGGCGTTTCTCGCCAATAAGAGCTTTCAAGGCTTTAGGATCATGAGTGCGATCTTCGTCCACTGCCAAAAGCATATTGATAGTAGCGGCACGTTCTGACTCCAGTGTCTCGGTGATGTCTTTAATCACTTTATGAATGGTTTTCGGTGTAATGCCGTGCTTTTTGTTGTATGCAAGCTGTACGGCGCGACGACGGTTTGTTTCGCCAATGGCACGCTCCATAGAGCCCGTCATGCCATCGGCATAAAGAATAACCCGTCCATTAACATTTCGAGCTGCACGCCCAATAGTCTGAATGAGTGAGGTGTCGGAGCGGAGAAATCCTTCTTTGTCTGCATCTAATATTCCCACAAGCTCAACTTCAGGCAGGTCGAGCCCTTCGCGAAGCAAGTTCACTCCTACTAAACAATCAAAAGTCCCTTTCCGAAATTCAGTGAGAATAGTAATGCGGTCAATCGTTTTTATGTCGCTATGAATATACTCGGCTTTGATATTTTTCTCTTTAAGAAACTCGGACAAATCTTCTGCCATTTTTTTTGTGAGTGTTGTTACCAATACTCGTCCTCCCCCTTTTACTACCGCAATGGTTTCCTCTATAAAGTCGACAACCTGACTGCTCGATGAACCAGTGCCAGTTACGGGACGAATTATTATTTCAGGGTCAATGAGCCCAGTCGGCCTAATTACTTGCTCAATAGGTTTACCTGAATGTTCAAATTCGTATACTCCTGGTGTAGCACTGGTATACACTTTCTCACCCACCCTTCCTTCAAATTCATCAAACGTTAGAGGGCGATTATCCAGAGCGGACGGCAACCGAAACCCATAATCAATGAGCATTTTCTTTCGCGACTGATCTCCCGCATACATAGCGCGAAGCTGAGGAATAGTGACATGTGATTCATCAATCACCGTCAAAAAATCTGGCGTTCCATCTGCTTTGTGCGGAAAATATGAGAGAAGTGTGTACGGCGGCTCTCCTGCCTTGCGTCCATCAAAATGGCGAGAATAATTTTCAATACCATTACAATATCCAATTTCACGAATGAGGGCGAGGTCGTAGCGAGTGCGCCTCCGCAAGCGTTCTGCCTCAAGCATTTTTCCTTCAGCTTCAAGCTGAGCTAAACGAACATCAAGTTCTTTTTGTATATCCGCAACTGCCCTCCCTCTATCAGCTTCATCGGTAACATAATGTTTTGCAGGGAAAAGAAAAAATTCTTTTGGTTCATCAACGAGAGCTCGCGAGACCGCATTCAATTTACTGATATGTGCAATTTTCCCCTGCTCAGGATGAATACGGTACACCGCCACTTCGTTGACTGGCATCAGTTCAACATTGGCACCTACCGCTCTAAATGTTCCTGGAGTTAAATCAGCATTAGTTCGCTCAAACTGCAATCCAATGAGGGCGCGCACGAACTCCGCACGCTCAAACTCCTCGCCCACTTTAATGTTTCTATGAACTCTTTTATATTGCTCAGGAGAGCCAAGGCCGTATATAGCAGAGACAGATGCCACAATAATGACATCACTTCGAGTTAAAAGTGCCTGAGTAGAAGCGTGGCGTAAACGGTCAATTTCAGCGTTAATTTGAGCCTCTTTCTCGATGTAGGTATCAGTCATCGGCATATACGCCTCTGGCTGATAGTAATCGTAATAGGAAACAAAATAGTGTACTGCATTTTCAGGAAAAAATTCTCGGTACTCTTGTGTGAGTTGTGCTGCAAGGGTTTTATTGTGCGCAATAACTAAGGTTGGCTTTTGAATCTGCTGTATAACATTTGCAACAGTGAATGTTTTACCCGAGCCCGTGACACCAAGAAGTGTCTGATGTGACTCCTTTTTTTTCACACCTTTAACCAACGCCTCAATGGCCTTAGGCTGATCACCCGCGGGTGAATATTCTGATTTGAGTTTAAACCCGTTCACCATGGCACTATAACAAAAAACTCAAAAAATTATATTTTTCGCTCCCATTTTCCCCTATGACACCCTTCAAAGATACATATATAACGGTCATGCGTGGGGGTAGAATTTTCAGATGAAAGCTTCATTTGACAAAAACATCCAGGATGTACACTTTTGTGTTCAACGTGCTGTCGTGAACCTAAAAATCCGCGATGACCTCTCTCCCCATTATCTATACTCATGATATTTATTTTTAAAAACCCCTCCGTTTTAGGGAGGGGTTTGTTTTTTTATATAACTCAAATCCCCTCCGTTAGCGTAGGCTGACGACGAGAAGAAGGCCAAAGTTGCGAGCTACAGTTGCCATATATCCAAAATACTCTTTTCAAAAATTCTGTCAAGAATCAAAATATTTCTTCTTTTTTAGCTTTTCAGGCAGGTAACTTTCTGTGTCATATTTTGCATAGTCCTTACCGTACCCCAACTCCTTCATAAGCTTTGTTGGTGCATTACGAACATTCATAGGGATAGAGAGATTCCCTGTTGCTTGAACATCCGCTTGCGCAGAACGGAGCGCATCATAGGCCGACCGGTCTTTTTTAGAATTTGAAAGATAGGCAACACCATGGGCCAGATTTATTCCAGCCTCAGGCATTCCTATTGAGCGAACAGCATCAAACACTGCATTTGCTACCACTAGTGCTGTTGGCTGTGCGAGCCCAATATCCTCACTTGCAAAAATCACCATACGCCGTGCAATGAACACGGGATCTTCTCCACCTTCAAGCATACGGGCAAGATAATACATCGCGGCGTCAGGCTGACTTGCGCGCATACTTTTTATAAATGCAGAAATAGTATCGTAGTGCTCCTCACCTTTTTTGTCATAACGAAGACGCCCTGATTGGAGTGACTCTTGTAGTGTCTTTTGAGTTACCTCTCCATACAAGCGCTCAGCATTCTCAATTATAGTGATTCCAGCTCGAGCATCACCGTTTGCATAGGCAATGACCCACTCAATCGCTTCTGAGTCAATCTTCATGCCAGTGCGCCCAATTATCCTTTCCATATTTTCTGCCGATATGGACTGCAATACAAATACTCGAGCGCGAGACAAAAGAGCAGGAATAACTTCAAAGCTCGGATTTTCAGTAGTTGCCCCAATTAATGTTAGGTCGCCTTTTTCTACAAAAGGAAGAAGAAAATCTTGCTGAGCTTTATTAAATCTATGTATTTCGTCAAGAAATAAAACTTTTGGTTTTTCGCCTGTGTCAGTAGCTATTACTTCCCTAATATCTTCTTTTCCAACAGCAACAGCCGAAAGTTCAAAAAAGGTAGCGTCTAATGAATCTGCATAAATGCGCGCCAAGGTCGTTTTTCCCACCCCTGGTGGTCCCCAGAGCACAAAAGAAAATCGATGCTTACCTTCTATGGCGACACGAAGGGGTTTCCCAACCCCCACTAAATACTCCTGCCCAATGAATTCATCAAGATTTTTGGGTCTGATTTTTGCTGCCAAAGGTTCCATGCACTCTATTGTATCTTGTATGTGTCACGCGCACACGCCATTCAATTTCCCTCTTCCAACGCTGAATCTTAACTCATTACCACTACCATATATGATAGCGGTTTAGATTATTGATCTTCTCTACGATACCCTTTTGGCCACGGAAAAAGGAGAAAATGCAACGGGTAGCGTTTCTTCAGATACGCAAAGGTGCCAATGGATGCATTTTTTTGTTTTCGCTTTGCAAGACTCTCTTGCAAGCCTTGTATTGCTGTCTCATATCCTGGCATTTGGTCATCAAGCCATTTCTCTACATTTCGTACTGTTACAGGACTCGTGCCAAGATCGTGTTGAATAGTAAGGTAGCTTTGTCCACTCAAAAGGCGCCGTGCAATCAAAATGCGCCTACCGAGCATTACTCGTTCTCCCTCAGTTAAAAGATCGCGTAGAAATAATTTCATAGTGGCACGACCGCGTAGCGACCCCGCTGCCGTATATAGAGCATCAAGGGTTTCAATGATTTGATTCTTGGTGAGTTTTTTTGGTCGAACTTTCATTCATTAAACACTATCATATATGATAGTGTTTAATGAAGTGAAAATGTTGAAAATGTGAAGAAAAACACCCAATGTAACGAAAGATTAAATAAAAATGCGACTTTAAAAATTAGGCTGTATATTTTTTCAGAAAATCGTGACGGAATTTATCCAACCTATCTTCAAGGATTGAATTGCGAATATTTTTCATCAGAGAAGTGAGGAAATATAAATTATGAATTGAGGCTATTGTGGCGCCGAGCATTTCTTTTGCACGGAACAGATGCGCTACATATGCTTTTGAAAAATGCTCCGAGGCATACCCTCCTGTTTCTACATCGAGTGGCGAGAAGTCACGAGTGTATTTTTCATTCAAAAGATTAACTTTTCCTCGAGCCGTGTAAATCATTCCGGTTCGCGCAAGCCGTGTTGGCTGCACACAATCAAAAGTATCTATACCTTGTGACACTGCTTCAAAAATATCCTCAGGTTCTCCTATACCCAAAAGATGCCGAGGCTTCTCGGGTGGGAGGTTATCTATGGCAACACGAAGAGTTTCTCCTAAATCCGCTTTAGAAAAAGTTCCTCCAATACCAAAGCCATCAAACTCCATCTCCCCAATTATTTTTGCACTCTCTGCCCTAAGATCAGCATAGCGTCCACCCTGTACAATACCGAAAATCGCCTGCCGTTTTCTCGAAACAAGATTTGCGCGATGCGTCGCGAGAGATCGCTCTGCCCATGCATGCGTTCGACGCATTGAAGTTATTTGCTCTTCCCGAGGGGCATCGGGCAAAACAAAATCATCAAACGCAAAAAAAATATCAGCCCCGAGCTTGTGTTGAATTTCGACTGATCGCTCAGGTGTAAATCGATACAGCGTTCCATCAATGTGGGAAGTAAAGGAAACTCCCTCATCATCAACAATAGCCAACTTTCCATGTTGAGAACGAACATCTTCATCAAACACTGTTAGGATGTTGGGTTTCGTAAACCCCACATCATCTTTACGGGGGACAAATTTTGAAAGACCTTTTCCAAAACCTACACCCAACGAAAAAACTTGAAACCCTCCTGAGTCGGTAAACAAAGGCCCTTCCCAGCCCATGAAGGCATGCAGACCGCCAGCCTCGGCTACAATATCTTCACCTGGTTGAAGAAAAAGATGGTAGGTATTTGCAAGGGCAACATCCACACCGGCATGCATACGCAAATCATCAGGCAACACAGATTTCACTGTTGCTTTTGTCCCCACTGCCACAAACGCAGGAGTTTCAAACGAGCCATGGGGAGTCTCCACAATGCCAACACGCGCTCCAATTTGAAGCGCGTGCTCTATCTTAAACGAGAAAGGACCTACAGACATTACCACTTCTTATGGAGTCGCTGGTGTACCAGTAGCGCCTGCGGGAACCCGTTTCAAAAGCTGCACATCAAATATTAATGTGGCATTCGCAGGAATCACGCCATTTGCCTGCGCACCGTATCCTAATGCCGGTGGCACCGCAAGTAAGCGACGGCCTCCTTCTCTCATACCAAGAAGACCTCTTTCCCATCCCTGGATAACCTTTCCAGCGCCGATAGTAAATGTGAATGGTGTACCGCCATGTGCATCCGTTGAATCAAAAACTGTACCATCAGGTAAAACACCAATGTATTGAACGGTGAGCGTATCTCCAGGGGCAACTACTTCGCCAGCCCCGTCAGTAATTTCTTGAACTCGAAGATCTGCAACTGTTCCTGTCTGTTGAATTTCAGCAAGAATTGCTTGCGCACCATTTTGTTCAGTTTTTGGAGCACCTGTAGTACCAAGTCCACCGAAACCAAAGAATCCAAGTCCGATGAAGATAGCGACAACTGCAATTGCCAATATGATGATAACGTTGATATTTTTACTGTTCATATAAAAGTGCTTAGTTAATAAAAACAGGATACCACGAAGGTAAGTGCTAGGGACTAGGTTATAGGGAAAAAACTACAAAATTCAACACCTGTGCAGCTACCTACTATCCCTTAAACCCTTCCGGTGCTTTATGTACAACAGATCTATCTGGAGCATCTTCAACTGTAAATCCTTGCTCTTCAATGGAAAGTCTTAGTGCGTCAGCGCGTGCCCAATCCTTAGTATTTCTCGCCTCTTCACGCTCTTTAACCAAAGACGCTACCTCCGTCGGTACATCAGATAACGCAGCGACCGAAACTTTAGAGCTCTCAGAAAGCGATCCCGTACCAAAACCTAACCCAAATACACGATCAAAATCGAGAATTGTCGCCCGCTTATCGGCAGGTGTGACCGAATCATCTTTCAAAAGCTCCCACATGACGGCAATTGCGATTGGCATATTCAAATCATCATTAATCGCCGTCTCAAATTTTGTGCGATAGAGAGTTGCGATATGTCCGTTCCGTGGAAAATCCGCAAACATGCGTTGAGCTCTCTGAAGTGCAGTTTGTGCTCCAAGCACAGCTTCCCATGTGAAATTCAAAAGTGAACGATAATGAGCAGTGAGCAAAAGATACCTATATACAACTGGACTTATGTTGTTTTCACGAAGCTGATATAAACGAATTGCATTCCCTTCTGATTTTCCAATGCGTTTCCCTTCTATGGTAATAAATTCACCGTGCATCCAATAGTTCACAAACTTTTTCCCAGACACCGCTTCTGCCTGTGCAATTTCGTTGTTGTGATGAATGGCAATGTGATCGATGCCACCAGTATGTATATCAAAACTTTTACCAAGATATTTCGTTGCCATCGCAGTACATTCAATATGCCAACCAGGAAATCCCTTGCCCCACGGCGCTTCAAAGCCAAGCTCACTATCAAACTTCCAAAGGGCAAAATCTCGCTGGTCATGCTTTTCGGGATTTGCCACTATGCGTGACTGACCCGAAGAAGACACAACCTGTGCGACATCAGACGAACCCAGCGCACCATAGGAAGGAAACTTAGCAGTATCAAAATACATGCCGTCTGAGGTTTTATACGCATATCCTTTCTGAAAGAGTGACGAAATAAATGCAATTTGTTCTTGAATGTGCAGAGTTGCTCGTGGAAATACAAACGGCATTTCAACATTAAGCGCCTTCAAGTCTTCTACAAAAAGTGAAGTGTATCCTTCTCCTAAAAGCTTCATATTCTCGATAGTGAGTTCTTTGCCCTCGCGTTTCAACGCAGAAGTCATTTTGTCTTCTCCATCATCAGAATCCTGCGCCAGATGCCCAACATCGGTAATGTTAATCACCTGTTTCACCTGCATACCTGCGTACTCAAGCGTTCGCCGAAGCGTGTCGGCAAATACATAGGCACGTAAATTTCCAATGTGGGCATAGTCATATACGGTAGGACCACAGGTATACATTCTCACCTTTTTGCCAGCTATTGCTTTAAACTCTTCTTTTGTTTTGGAGAGCGTGTTGTAGAGGAAAATTGGTGACCGCCCTATCTTCTTTTTTAAAAAACCAAACATCTTAGTAGTGTATAGCGTTTAGTGTTTAGGGGCTAGGGTTATATGTAGCAAAAATCCCAAGCGATGGATTTTTGTGTTTTAATAAGAATATGGGTTCAGAAAAATCACCAGGCAGGGGGAAAGGTTCAGGAAGAAAGCGAGAGAAAGTTCGGTATCCGTGGACGGATGCACCGCTTGCCTATTATCACCAACACTACCCGGGCGTCACAAGAGAGAATCTTAAAAAAGCTAACGTAAACCTCTATCATCGCCTGCACGAACTTGACCTTATTGATAACGTCCCTAAAAAAGCACCGAACCCTTGGGTGGAAGACCCACTGACTTATTACCACGAGCACTGTGCTGGCATGACGAGAGGACAGCTTTGGGATAAGCGCCGAGCTTTCTATAACTACCTCCTTAAAAACGGACTCATTGATCAAATTCCAAAAAAATCCTAGCTTGCAAAAAATATATAACATTTACGGTCTATGCACTAGGTATATAAATAAAAACCCTCAACGCCTGAGGTTTTTATAAAAAAAAATAATTTTACTTAGACCGAATAGTGTTTCGTTTCCTGAAGATGCTTTTGCCATGCCTCATCTGTTATCTTTTTTTCACAAAAACCACAGTAGCGCATAAGCACGTCACGCTCTTTGAATGCAGCCCCGTGGTGATATTTTCTTACTGGGAAAAGATGTCTAGCTTCTGGTGTTTTTAGGTGCATATACAACATAAAATCATAAGACAATATTCTGTCAATGCACACAGAAACCACCACTCTTTTCCATTAAAGCAAGGTTCCTGCACTGGAGAACATTCGCAAACTGGATTGCTTGGTCTGTCTGCCCCAGGCAGAATCCAGCCGAGGAAGAAACATGAACTGCTTCATGTTTCTTCCGGTCTCGTTTCGAGAATGGTCGTTGCCGGTAGGCAGACCATAGGAGGGTGAAAAAGCCCCCGCAGGAGGGGCTTTTTGTTTCTCCAAGAAAGGAGACGAGTGGCACGTTGCTGTCGAGCGAGTGAGGGAAAAGAAAGCTTCTTTCTCTTCCGAGCGAGCGATGACAGAAAGAATTTACGAGAACCGTAAATTCTTACCAATTCAACGCTCCACCTGTCTTGTACTCAGTGACTCTCGTTTCAAAGAAGTTCTTTTTCTTTGCAAGATCAATAGCTTCACTCATCCATGGGAAAGGATTCTGAGAGTGGAACTGCGCAGGAAGTCCTACACGCTCCAAGCGTCTGTCGGCAATGAATTGAATGTACTCTTTAAACCCATCAGCATTGAGTCCAAAGATTCCTGTTGGAAATACATCGCGCGCATATTCGTACTCAAGCTTCACTGCCTGATGTACAAGCTCAATGATGCGATCTTGAAACTTCTGTGTCCACAATTCTGGATTTTCTTCGCGAATTGCATTGATGATTTCAAGACCGAAGTTCAAGTGCATAGACTCGTCACGCATGATGTACTGAATCTGCTCAGCAGAACCTGTGAGCTTGTGCTGGCGCTGAAAGCCAAACATAACCGCGAATGATGAATAGAAGAAAATACCTTCCAAGATGAGGGAAAATACTGCCCAGTTTTCCAAGAATTTTTGGTCTGCCTCAAAGGTTCCTGTTTTAAATGCTGGATCAAAAACACCTTCGTTGAACGAAAGAATGAATGCTTCCTTGTTGTAGAGAGCATCAACCTCACGATACATGTTGAATATTTTTGACTCATCCATCCCCAAAGATTCAACAATGTATTGGTACGCGTGGGTGTGAATCGCCTCTTCGTAGGCCTGACGAAGCAAGTACATACGAATCTCAGGCGAGGTCACATGCTTGTAGAAACCGATGACGATGTTGTTGGCAGCAATAGAGTCAGCGGTTGTGAAAAATCCAAGAATCGTTTCGAACGCATGTCGCTCATCCTGCGAGAGCGCAGTTGGTGATTTCCATTGCTCGATGTCGAGCTGCATGGAAATTTCTGTTGGGAGCCAGTGGTTTGAATTTGCTGCGTTGTAGTATTCCCACGCAAACTTATGCTTCATTGGGTAAAGCTGGATAACATCAGCTTCAAGACCGTTAATGACACGGCGCTGGTTAATATCGACGGGCTTTGCGTTTCTTTGGATGGACATAGTGAATAGATTTAAGAATCAGGATTCAAGATTCAGGAATTAATAATGAGGTAAATAAAGTTTTTCAGGATTCTTGAATCATGTCTCATGAATCCTGAATCTATTACTCACACGATTCACACGCTGCAGCAAGAGCTCTATGTAATACATAGGTTCGTGGAGCTGTCTCCGCAACGACCACAGGCACTTCTGCGGGAGTAATCGTTGAAGCAGGCTTGGTCATAGACATAGCATCATTAGCATCTACGCCTGCATTTTGGTCACGAGTATGGGTGGAACCAAACTCTTTAGTTGAAACTGTTGATTTTTCAACCTGTGTTGCGGCAAGCGAACGAAGATAATACGTTGTTTTCAAGCCCATTTCCCATGCGTAGAAGTAGATTTCAGAAAGCTCCTTACCTGATGAACCACGGAAGAAAATGTTCAATGATTGTGATTGGTCAATCCACTTTCCACGATACGCAGCTGCTTTGATTATCCAACGCATGTCTATTTCGAATGTTTCTTTGTATTTATCTTTGAGAGCTTGCGGAATACCAGCAATTTTTCCTAGAGAACCATCTTGATATTTAAGTTCATTGAGCATTGAATCGTTCCAAAGATTCAATTTCTTTAGGTCTTCAACAAGGTAAGGATTTACTACAGTAAAGTCTCCACTGATGTTTGACTCAACATAAATATTTTTATAGACAGGCTCAACGGATGGCACTACCGAAACAATGTTAGATGTTGAAGCGGTTGGGGCAATAGCCATACAGTTAGAATTGCGCATACCGTATTTTTTTATTGCATCGCGCACAGCATTCCAATCAAGTCTTGTGTCACGAGCAACATCAATAGTTTCGCCTCTCTCATCCTCAAGAAGTCGTATAGTATCTACCGGCAAAAGTCCTCGATCCCATTTTGATCCTAGGAAAGATTCATATGATCCTCTTTCTCGTGCCAAATCAGTGGAAGCAAGGATTGAGTAGTAGGAAAGAATTTCCATACTTTCGTCAGCAAACTGCACACATGCTTCGGACGCAAAATCAATGTTGAGTTGGTACAAAGCATCTTGGAATCCGCCGACACCCAAACCTACTGGACGGTGCCGCATGTTTGAATTTCTTCCTTCAATTGTTGGGTAGAAGTTAAGGTCGATAACATTATCGAGCATGCGCATACCAACCGTTACTGTTTCTCTCGCTTTCTCACGATCAAACATTCCGTTGGTCACATGCATTGCAAAGTTTACCCAACCTAAGTTACAGACAGCTGTCTCATCTTTGGAATTGTTGAGCGTAATTTCAGTACAAAGATTTGAGTTGTGAATGACGCCCACATGATCCTGAGGAGAGCGAATGTTTGATGGATCTTTGAAAGTAATCCATGGGTGTCCTGTCTCGTAGAGCATGGCAAGCATCTTCTTCCACAAATCTCCCGCCTTCATGCGCTTGAAGAGTTTTATTTTCCCTTCATCAGCAAGTTTTTCGTAGCGCGCGTATGCTTCTTCAAATTTCTTGCCATAGATATGGTGGAGGTCAGGTGTCTCATCAGGAGAAAAGAGTGTCCACGAACCATCCTCGCGCACCCGCTTCATAAAGAGGTCTGGAATCCAATTGGCGGTGTTCATGTCGTGGGTACGACGCCTTTCATCTCCAGTGTTTTTACGAAGCTCCAAGAAATCCTCAATATCGTAGTGCCATGTTTCCAAGTAGACAGCAGTGGCTCCACGGCGTCTACCTGAGCGGTTTATAGCCACTGTAACGTCGTTAGCAATCTTCAAAAATGGTACGACACCTTGTGAAGTAATACCTGCCTTCTTTATATATGCACCTGTCGCACGAAGATTCGTCCAGTCAGTACCAATGCCCCCTGCCCACTTAGACATTTGTGCATTGTCGCCGTACACCTTAAATATCTGATCTAAGTCGTCATCAACAGTGTTCAAGTAACAAGAAGAAAGTTGCGCTCGTGGCATACCTGAGTGGAAAAGAGTCGGTGTAGAAGGAACAAAACGAAGAGTCGAAAGCATCTCGTAAAAACGAATTGCCCATGCTTCGCGATTTTCTTTCTCGTTCAAAGCCACCCCCATTGCAACGCGCATGTAGAGCATTTGTGGAGTCTCTAGTGGCTGTTTGTTTTCCCTACTATGAATAAGATACCTGTCAGACAATGTCGCAACACCAATGTACTTCAGTAAGCGATCGCGCTCAGGTCGAAGTGCTGCTGCAATTTTTGAAAGATCAAATGAAAGTATTCTTTCATCGAGTTGCTTCAATTCGACGGCTGTCTTCACATTTTTTACAAACGCTGTGCGATAGATACTGTCAAAATCGCCTGACACTATTGAGATGGCGTCGGTGTGAAGCACTTCATTGTAGAGAGAATTCAACATGAGCTGAGCTCCGAGTTGGTTGTATGCAGGATCTCGCTCAATCATTGAACGCGCAACCATAATAAGTGTGCGTTCAATTTCCTTTGTTGAAATACCGTCATACACTTCACGCTGTACCTGAGAAATAAAACCGTCGATATCAACACCTTGTGCATTTTCTGGCAATACACTGAACTCGATAGTTTTTCTAATTTTATCGATTGAAAATATTTCGCGCTCACCATTTCGCTTGAGAATCAAAAGCCCTCGCTCTTCAATTTTCTTTACAACTTCTTCTTGTTTTTCTTCACGAATCTTTGCGTGTTCGTAACGGTAAATTATGTACGACTTTGCAACATCAAAATACGAGCGCTCCATCAACGAATGCTCAACAAGGTCTTGAATTTCCTCAACCGAAGGAATAGATGCCGTACCCGCATAGCGAAGCCTGACCGCACTCGCCACCGCCTCGCCTATTGCCTGTGACTCATCAGCATGAGTATCTTGAAGAACTTCAAAAAATGCTTTGGAAACTGCAGAAACAATTTTTCCCTGATTAAAATCAACGATGGTGCCGTTTCGTTTCTTTGTTTTCTGAGTGCTAGTCATGGTCGAGAGATGGTGCCCGTCCGAAAACGGAATAATTTAATAATTTTTCTACGATTTTGCAAGAAATATTTTTCGCAAGAATCGGTAAATCAAAATGTAAGTCGGATGTACAGATTACAACAGGAATGACGGGAGGTATAGAGCATTCTACATGTCTGTGGACATTGGAGTCTCAAAAAAATCGTGTGGATATCAATTAAAAAATCAAAAAGAAACAAAGACTGTCTCTGTCAAACTTTTTGGTGGGACGTCGTCCCAAAAGTACCCATAAGAGCCGTTTTGTGGGACACACAAAAGTATCGATTTGCGTTGAAAGAAAACTAGCTAAACCTCAAAAACAAAATACAACACAAAACTCAACGAGATTCCATTCCTTGACCATATCCCCCAGCATCTGCTCTTACATTTAACAGGAGGCGTTCATAAAACGCTGCTTGGGCTTCCACTACATGCTCGTCATTACCCTGCCATACACGAAGAACTGGCTCTTGAAGCGCGCGAGAAAAACAAAATGCAACGGGCCAAGGAAAAGGCTCTAAGCGAGCAATAGCGTTTAAATCGGCAGTTGCCATCTCAGGGGTTTCTCCATCAGAAAAAAGTAAAATTCCTCCAATAGACACTGGAATTGAAGTAGAAAGTGCGCGCACTGTCCTTTCGGCCACTTCTTTAGGCTCTGCGGGCAATGGGTTTTGACTTCCCGTCGACGCCATACTCACTTCAATAACTAATCCTTTGTGGTCGACACCAGACTGAAGTAAGGAATCAGAAAGAGCGGTAAGTCTTTCGACGAGTGCACCCTCAGCTTGTTCGGCAGTATGCGGTCCCGCTTGCACTAATTCTAATCCGAGAATCGGAACAATATCTTTTTCTTGACACACTACGGCGAAATCGGCGAGATCTCGCAGGCGTGCATGAAATTCTTCAGTGACTGGAGCGCCAACAACTTCAGCACGCACAGTTTTTTTCGCACACCCAATTGCAAGTGATTTATATTCTTGTAAGCGTGCTGATATATTTTCAGAAATATTTTCATCGATATGCACACCCACCAGAATATTTTTAGAAGAAATCAAATCGGAAAACGGAACTCCGCTCTCCGTGCATTGTTTTATTCTTTCTTCAGGCAGAATGATTGCCGATAGTAATTTTTCTATTCCCGATGTTCCAACCAAAAGCTCAAAATATTTCTGACGCGAATCTTCTGTATTTTGAATATTAAAAGCAGAAAAATATTTTTGAAGCGTGGATGCGTCTTGATCGACCGCAAGCACACCCTTACCATCCCGCATGAGTGTACGAACAGTGTCGTGAATATTCATACAAACACTATACCCCGTGAGATACGGGTTGCTTTTTATTACACCCATCTGTAATTCAATAGGTTATCTCACGAGGTATAGCAAGCGTAGATAATAAAAAAACTGCCATGAGCAGTTTATTCTTCGTCTATCGTCCCCATCGGGGCTTGCTGTGTTTATTCTTCGTGTTTCACCTTACTCTTCTACAATTTACAAACTGCTCTGTGTGCCAGCCAGCTAAATGTGTTATTGGTTTGATAACCACAAGGGCAAGAGTAATGTACGGCGCCAGCTTCTATACTTGGACGTTCAGACATAAAATATCATTCATTTTTCTAGTAAATTCGACCTAAACCATTACAGGCCCATAGGGCATAAAAATGGCTTAATTAGACGACCACAGTGCGGGGAGAACCGGAAGCTCTCGGGGCAATATCGCCGTTAGGGGCAATACTACGCCACTTAGACAATAAGTCAATACCCTACTCCGCTTCAGAATGGTGTAGCAAGCTCGATTTAAATTCTTCAGGATGGTGAGAATCTATAAATGAAAACTGAATGCCCATCTTGATAAATTCATCAGCAATTGCTTTCTGATCGTGCCCCAAAAACACCATGTCTGGCGTGTAGGTTTTTAATGCACTCCACTCTCCTTGCATAGAGTCACCAACTACCACGATCCACGAAGAATGTAATGACCGAAGTGCCCGTATACGCTCTTCAAAAGAGTGCTTCGGTTTTCTACCTTTTAATGCAAACGAAGCATCATCTCTAGCGACCACTACAATCAATGTCTTGCATTGCTCCGATGCTGAGTTCAAAAAAAATCGATGCCCTTCGTGAAGTCCATCAAAAACACCAAATACCATTCCTAATTTACTTTTTGTCATTGAGAATTTGTAAAACCTGCGGCAGTTCTTTGAATTGTGGTCCGCTGAAATGCTTTCCGTCAGAAACAACTATCAATTCACCATTCAATTTTTCCGAAAGATATTGTGCTCCAGCAAGAGGACAAATGGGATCATCTGCACCATGAAGAAAGACAAATTGCCGTGCGTGTTTTTTTATTTTTTCAAAATCAAATGACTCTTTGAAAAGTGCCTGTAAATCATTGCGACCAAGATCATCTCTGAATGCACCAACAAGAATTGCCGTATCTATAACAACCTCGTTTGGAAGTGCTCCAAGCAAACCTAAAATAGCAACGGAACCGGACGAGTGACCAACGATGATTGACTCACCATTAAACTCCCAATCAGAGTCGAGTAGAAACTGATTATATTTTTTTATATTTGGAAAGTCTGCATCAGGTAAATCAGGCACCCAAACCTTATAACCATCCTCATCGAGTCTCTCTTTCAGCCATGGAAACCAATTCCCCTTCGAAGAACCGGCGGTCCCGTGGAGTATCAGCGCATTCTTCATAACAATCTCAGAATCAAATCTATTTCTGTAAATCGCGCTCCTGCACTAAGCAAGTAATGCATACCACTTGGTCAACGCGAGTTTTGATATAGCGAACACCGCAGGTACATACTAAAATTGCACTTTTTGTGAGCTTTGGAGCATACGGTGGCTTTATACGGACTGGCTTTGCTGGTTGTTTTTTCATACCAATACTGACCGGAGAGACTACTCTTACCAGTATATACCAAAACCGCAAAACGTGTCGGTTACGAAAGAAAGCGGTGTGCAAGTCGGTCCATCAGAGTGGGCATCATTCCTAAGATCATGCCCGGAACAAAAAGGAAAAATGCAGCGGGAATTGAAAGAAAAGACACAAGAACAGCAACCGACACCCAAAGAATAATGAAAATAAAACGAAATGAAATAACCTTAATGACGCGATCGCTTAAATTTGGTGCAACGAGACGGTGCGCATGTGTGGCATATGACCAATGCATGTAAAGAAGTGCACCGCAGATAAGTAAATTCAAACCGTATATAAGTACCGCAAGTGTGGAATCATAGTGTAAACCAAGCGTATGCGTTGAGAACGGTATGAACACCACAAACATCAGAAAGAAAATATTTATCCAAAGAAAAAGACGATTCGTACGTTCTATAAAGTGATACTGGTTTTGCTGACTCACCCACATAACGCCAAGTACAATAAAACTCATTACATAGGTGAGGAAACTAAATGACAACCCTGACAGTGCTTGCACTAAACTACCTTCTCGTCCAAGTTCTGGAAGAAGAAAATTTAGCACTAACATAGTCATCGCGAACGCAAAAATGTTGTCACCTAGAGACTGAATACGCGCAGTCGTCAACGCGCCACTTTTTTCAAGCTCAGCATCTGCGTGTTCTTCAATAGAAAAGTTCATACTGCACAGGGTATCAGAGATTTAGGGGGCAATACTCTCGCACCGAATACGCCAAATAGACCAACCTACTCTTTGGTAATGGTAGTTTTTTTCACTCGTGCACGCATAAACAGCACATAAATGAGAGCGATGTAGACGAACATAATACCTAAGCGAACAAAACTGAATTCCTGCTCAATACCTATAAGACTTCGAATCAAATGCCCGCCTATGCTTTCGGTGTCTGGGAGGAAAAAGAGATTAATGGGCGCTATGTTAGATAGATGTATATTGAAATAATTTTCAAAAAGCTTAGTAATGCCATTTTGTGTCAACGATGCACCTAAGAGAATAACCATGTATTCCGTTATCTTAAATATTTTTCTTGTAGGAAAGCGTGTATAGGCGAAAAAGGTAGAGATGCCGAGTACACTTGCCCCCGCAAGACCAATCAAGAGCCCCAAGAAATTTTGAATGAAGGTTGTCAAAAGCGCGATACTTGCAGTGAAAAGTGCAATCTCAAACCCTTCGCGTATCACAAGAAAGACGATAGTAAAAAATAACGAGATATCAAAAGCATTTTCTTTGAAACGTGCCTCTGCTTTACTCATCATTCCTTTGCGACTCGCACTCATAACGCTGTGGAGAGAAAAGATGACGTAGACAAGGAAAAGCCCTGAAAAAACCATTACATAACCCTCCAACAATTCAACGGTCCTCTCAGTGAGAAAGTTACCTAACTGACCGCTAAAGAAATATGTTCCTCCAACTAATACAAGCGACATAAGTATCCCTAATCCCGCTGCCAGTGCAATTTCTACTTCCCTCTTTAGTCCAAGGGCTTTAGAGACACCTAAAAATACACCAACAATAAGAAAGGCTTCAAAAAACTCTCTGAACGCAATGATGGCTGTGGGCAACATATCTATTTCTTTTATTTAAAAGTTGGGCTGTAGATAATAACACGTGGCGTGGACAGCCTATTTTGGATTAGAGTGTTCCCCCGCAATCAGGACAACGATCATTTCCAGAAAACACTTTCTTTGGTTTTCCACAGCCAGCACACCACTTTCTTACTTTATCCGCTGAATCCTTCAGCATATTTCGGTGATGTTTTCCTCCTACTCTAAAACGATTCCTATCTGCTTCCTGACTCATATGTTTAGAGGAATATACGCTAATTTTGTTCGTCCTCCAAATAGCCAAAGTACACGGAGCATCTACACAAAAACCTCTCGGAGTGAGAGGTTTTTTATGTAGAGAAATAAAACTTCTCCCGAAAGTCTCTATCCTTTAATAAAGGTAATGTTTGAAGGAGGGACAAATTGCGCTTTATCAGTAAGCCATGGGTGACAATCCCAGTTAACTGATGACTCATCAGTAATAGCGACACCGGCTCCCGATGGCTGACGAGGAACAAATGGACTGGTGCTTGTAATTGCAGTTTTCGTACCTGTCGTCTGACCTGACACCCACGTGTAGGCCGATGCTCCGTCACGGATAATGTGAAGCTCTGTGACCACTCCATTTGCACTCTCTGCACGAAAATCAGTACGCGTCTTTCCGGCAGATGCATACACTGTTCCCGATGTCTTTCCGTTGTCGTCAGCGAGCGCATTAAGTGTGCAGGTGTAATTTCCACCTTGAGTAAATGCAGTCTTGAGCGTACCTGTTCCCTTTGTAGGTGTTGCGGTTGTACCCGGATTTGTAGCACCATTTGCGTCGAGAGTACTTGTAGTTACCTCTGTTCCTGTCGTTGAGATGGGTGTGGAATTTTTAGAAACCAGATACCAAGTACCAAACGCAAGAATAGCGATAATAACAACTGCGATGAGTATATTTTTCTTAGTCATAATTTTATTATAAATATATAATAAATAGTAATAAAGGACGCATATATATCTCGAGTTATCGCATAATTACAATTACTCGTGAGCCTTTTAAAACCGCTCTAGAAATATGACGGTGCAGATGTGTTTTTATTACACACATCTACCCCTCCGTTCATTCTAGAACAAAAAACTACTGGTACTGAATAAACAACGGCTGAGGAGTGAGTGAGAGTATTTCGGCTGGTGTGAGCAAACGAGTAGAAGGAGGCTTTAAGTCATTCTTATAAAAAAGTTTAAACCCAGTAAATTGTACTGGTTCTGAGGCCACAACAGTATTGTACGTATTGATCTTCTTTGCACCAAAACCCCATCCGTCCATGTCCATAATTATCTGCACCTCAGGTGTTGGTTTAATCTGCTTATAGTTGGTAACCATATCTTCAGTGAAGCGATGCACGACAAGAACTTTCGGCGGAAGATTGTTATCTTTGACGAGCTTTGAAAGATAGTTCACTGCATAATTAATATCGGTCGCATCAAACGAACCAATGACTCGACCAGGGCGCACTCCGTCATGCATAGCAAACTCTGGATCAATTCCAAGGTGCACCTGTGGCATCTTGAAATACTTTTCATACATAGGGAGCTCTGTAGGAAGATTGCTCAAGCCAACTTGTACATCAAGAATAACTATTCCATTCACTTCTTTTGCAAGCTCAATTGCGCGGTCAACTTGAGTGTCCGGCATACGAAGACGGTACTTTCCATCCTTACCTGCACTCCCTTGTGCTGTGATGAGGATGTAGTTGATAGCAGGAATAACAGGTGTATGTGGGTCGGCTGCATTCCATACCGCAACCTCTGCTTTCAATTTTCTAATCATTTCAGGAGCCGGGTACTCACCAAGTACTCCCATACCCTTTGAATAAAAATTTCCGTAGTAGGCGACAATGCGTTTAAAGGGCAATATCGCCCCAGCGTTTGGATACACAGTCTTTGCTGGCCACATGAGTGGACTAGAGGAGGCTGTACGCTTTGCTAAAGTCGTACTTGCATAGTTAGCATTTTTTACGAGCCGTGTATCGTAGGCAAGCTTGTCTAATTTTTCTGGTGCCCGTGGAGCAGGTGTCTTCACATTCACCTCAGCTTCTGCGACAGAATATGTTGTCTTAAAAATATTTATATGACCCACAAGATACAAAAGTAGAAGAGATCCTACACATATAGCCACAGTGGCTCCAAGTGATATTTTCTTTTTTGCTATAAACTCGTTGCGAGATTTCTTATCCATACTATCCTCTATGTCCCACTATAGCGCACAATGAAATGCCCGTATAAAAGACTTCATTTTCAAATAAAGGTTTTCTTCCAGAAACCAACAGATGCTATGAGGGTCTGATACTTCCCTATACGCGTGCGGTGAATTGAATATGCCATACCCAAAGTGCCGAGATGCTCTGCAATTATAGGAGCGAGTGAACGAATATAGGTACCCGAGGAGACCACCGCTTTGAACTTTAGAATTATATATTTCTGATCCCTCTGAGGAGAAAGTGCCTCCCATTGCCTAATAACTTCAGCCTTTCTAAAATCAGCGCCAATTTTCCCCGAATCTACAGGGGCTCGTAAAAGGTGTATTTTTCCAAGCACCTGCCCTATAAGCTCGTTAAGTGTAAGTATTTTTTTACCTAGATACTCCATTCTGTATACATGTGTCTTAATTGTAGGAATTTCTATAGAATTAAGAGTACCTTCAAGTGCGTACTGAAACAGCGGTTTGCCAGCTACAGTTTTTGAAGAGAACGGCGGGTATGGAAGCGTATACCAACCTATAAGCGAAGAAGCGATCTTTTGTAGGTCATTTTCTGAGTGCTCCTTAATTAATCTAGACTCACCTATACTTGGTATCCCAAGCACATCCCCAGTATCACTTGTTACGCCAAGTAAGATTTCAAAATCGTATTCTTTATCAAGTCCGTCGTACTTTTCCCGATGCTTGCATTCATCTCCCATAAGAATGAGGAGCTTCCCGCTCGCCATAGGGTCGAGACGACCAGCGTAAGTAAGAGGAATATCCTGAAGTGTGTAATCAGTTTTCCGAAATGCTTCAAGTGCCTGCAGTGGTGTCTCGCCTACTACCTTCTCAACAACTACATACTTCATTGGATGCATCAAAAGTTCAAATCGGAAGCGACATCGGCATCAATTTCTGTAAGATTGCTTTGACGAATTTTGCCATAGAAACGCACAGAATCTCCGACAACAAAACGGCTCAAAGATGTTGCTTTTTTTGTTTTATTGAACAACAATGTCTTTTCCGTAAGAAACACTGTGTATAGTGTATTCCCCACTACAACAGTGAGGCTCGCTGGTAGAGTTGTTCCCGAAATTTCCTTCAATGTGCCACTAAAATTTCGCGGATTAAATACTGTTTTATCTTGGTAGAATTCAGTACTCGTTGCACTGAGAATATTTGTCTTATAGTCATACACACCAGACACACTAAGCACTTTATCTCCAACGATTACTTCTCCGAGGGTAATGGTGCGCACACCCTTCTTAAGGATGGTAGAACTTGAAATTGCAATTGTTGTGGATCCGAAGGTAGTATTTTTAAGAACAAATGAATTTCCATTGCCGTTAATATTACGCACAGTCCCTAAAAGTTTTTTTGGCTCAGACTGGAGCGATAAATCTTTTACTTTCTTTGCAGTAACAACCACTTCATCAGCCCCAACCGCCAAGACACCTTCAATGTTCAACAAATCGCCTTCTTTAATTTCGCTAAGTAATGCGCTACCTCCATATTTTTTGGTCAGCACGGTATCTTTGTCAGTAAACACGGTAACGCGGACAAACGTTTGCCCCCACCGAGCGCGAGTGTATATCACCGATCCCGATTTCTGAATAACAAAAAGATTTTTTGCTGAAAAAACAGACTCAGCATTTAGATGTAGTTCGGAATAATCATTAGCAGCATAGGTGAATACAGGGGCAAGAAAAAACGGAAGTATGAAAACAGCAACCGCCAGAGCAATATTTCTTTTGTGTGTCATATACACACTTTAAACCACAAGATCGATTTTTATTCAAACGGCGCTGCCTAAACTCCGAACAAGATAACGAGAACTATGAACTACAAAGAAGGCGGACTCAACAGACACGATTTCAGCTCAGCGGTTTGTGTCCACCCACACGCACCACTTTTTTGTCTCTCACAGGTCGCTTTTTGATAACATGCGTACTCAGAGCGATATTCGCAAGAAGACACTACATCAGGCTGGTCACTGCATATTTGACTAGAACATCCTCCAATAAAGCATCCTGCGACTGTGCGCTTTGCGACAGTAAAAATAAACCGATACTCATTTGGGACTATAGAAACATCCCGTGCCGGATGAGGCGTTGTTGCAGTAAGTGTAATGACCTCTGCCTCAGTTGTGATTGATTTTCCTAAACCTATTATAGGAGTGCTTGTTCCCAACCCTGAGACTATCTCAACTTTGACACGCACCGTCCCCGCTTGAATACACTGCACACCTGTCGGACAGCGACTATCTTCTTCAACAGAGAGCGGGCGTATCGTGACGCCTTTGAAGATTGCGCGTTCGCCCATGGATAGCGTCGCTACCCCGTATGGCAAAACCTCGCTCGGAGTGCTGGTAGCGACAAGCTCTCCTAGAATCATGGGCGCGTTATTTAATTCCACATACCACCACCCTCCAATCAAGAGTACTGCGCCGACAATGAGTATTCCTGCCATGACTTTGTTTTTCATATGATTCAGTGTACTCGGTTAGGACAACGTGGAAGTGTGGCAACAATTTTTCATACATTTTGCGAGAAAACGCCGATCAACTTCATACCCAGTGTATGCCAACTCTAATCGCTTTCGCAAGTCAAAGGTAGGGCCAATATACTTATTCTTCTGAGCACAAAACGGCACCCCTTTCGGGCGCCGTTTTGTCGTAGAGTAAGAATTAAGAGGAGTGTCGGGGGTTTGGCATCGCTCTCGACTTCCGATCCGGTTCCATGATCCCGACGCCGAAGACGACGTTGAGGAGAGAGAGCACCACCGAGAAGAGAAACGCCCACCAGAAACTGCCAACAGCAAACCCTGGCACTACAAGCGCCGCCAGCAAGACCAGTCCCGCGTTTATTACGAACGAGAAAAGTCCTAAGGTCACGATGTTAATAGGAAGCGTCAGAAGCTCCAGAAGCGGTTTTATGAACACTGAGAGAAGTGCGAGCACAACCGCCGCGAGGAGTGCGCCCACGATCGTCACTTCAACGCCGGGCACCAAAAATGCCGCAACGCCTATGACAACCGCCGAAAGAATCCAATGAAGAAAAGGTTTCATCATACGCATTTTATTTATTTACTGCTGCTAATAAATGCAGGCACAGAAGAAAGTAGCCCGCGCCATCGCAGTATTAACGAAACACCATGAAGTGTCGATGAAACTCTCTAACTACTTTCAAAATGGTTGAGATGACATCTATGGCGCGGGAGCTTTTTGTTGCTGGTCGCGAAAAGACGCCCCCAAATATATCCGCAGAAAAATCTCCCGAGCCAGATTTTTGAAGCCACGAATAAAAGAGCGGAGCGACGCTTGCAAAGGATTCTCGCTCTGATTGAAGAGTGTGAGAAGCTCCATCGCGCCCGCGGTGCTCGACGCAGAGAGTATGAGATTGGGAACGAACGACGAACTTGAAGCATTTTCTGCAAGAACCCGCTCGAGAACAGGCGGAAGCGCTTCGGTTGATGTTGAAATAAAGGTTTCTAAAGATGTTTGGACCGACGTTGGAGCAGAAACCGGAATGATGGGTACAAATGCTCTAGTGCTTTGTTTTATTGGTTCTGCCACTGAGGTAACGGTAGTCTTTTGCTGTATTGAAGGTGTTGGCAGAGACGTTGGCACTTTCATGGTTTTCACCGACCTCTCTAGGATAGGTGCAAGGGGCGCGGGAGGTAGTGGTGTTCCAAAGAGTTCAACAACAAAGCTCACGTGCTGACCTTGATATTCCCCTTCCGCCACACCCACTCCTATCTCCGTGTATTGCGACAGGAGCAGGTTCGCGCGATGCGCGGGCGAATTCATCCACGCCATGTGCACATCTTCCGCTGTGCTCTCATAGGTGAGGTCGAGATTTTCTCCCGCATTTAAATATTTGTAGCCAACGGCATCCAAAAAATAAAGCGGAGTGTGGCCTTCAGGTGTTGTGTGCGAATAATACTGACGCGCGAGCATGTCGTCAGCTTTTATCTGTGCCGCCTTAGTGAGAAGTGGATTTTCAACAAGAAGGGATGAACCATTTTTCACTCGATCAGTATTAGTCAGCGCTATGATAACGCTTGGTAAAACCGACGCCAGAGAAGTTGATTGTTCGTTTATGACAGACTCAATAATAGAGGCGTTACGAAACACAAAAAATATACCCACCAACACAATTGCGAGAACACAAAAAATAGAGCAGAGTGTTTTTATCTTAACCATAGGATTGCTATATTTCCACAAAACCAGTATACCCCGTGAGATAAAACCTTAAGAAAAAGCATCAAAATAAAAAAACAACTGCTATCTCACGGGGTATACCCGAAAGAGAGCCTAGCAATTATTCCCTGCAATATATCCAGTGGTCCAACATAACTGCAAACTATATCCGCCTGATGGCCTATTGATATTGAGCACATCTCCTACAAGATAGATTTCTGGCACGATACGCGATTGCATAGTTTTAAAATTCACTTCGCGGAGCGTCACACCTCCCGATGAGACAACTGCTTTATTTTTACCCAGAAGCTTTGAAACATGAAGAGGGACCGCTTTTAAAATAGCAACAAGTGCCGTGCGCTCTGTCGAGCGCACGGAGTGGTTGAAGATTTCACCGTCCACCTGCGCAAGTTCTAAAAGAGGAGCAACGAGCAACGGGGGTAAAAAAGATGAAAGAGAATTTTTTATTTTTTTATTACTCTCAGTCGTTAACACCGCTTGTAGTTTTTCTCGCAACACTCCGTGATCAAACATCGGGAACATATCAAGCATAATAGTTACCTCGTTCTTCTTTGGTGTTTCCACTGCTTCACCTTCTTTCAAATACTCATCTCCTTCGGAAGAAGCTAAAAGCTCGCCAACTTCCCTACTCATATTCAAAACCGTTGGACCACTAATGCCAACATGTGTAAAAAGTAATTTCCCTTTGTACACTTGTTGCTTTATGTCATTTTTAAAGGTCGTGAGTTTAATATCTTTAAGCACTACACCGGCAACGCTATATATCCAACTATCTTTCAAGGCAATAGGCACCAGCGCTGCATCATTTTTTATTACTTCGTGACCAAGCGACTCCAACCAAGTAAATCCTTCACCGGTGGAACCTGTTTCTGGATGCGATGTTCCACCGGTCGCAACAACACATGAACGAGTAGAAATAGTAGACCCGTCGGTGAGCGTAATAATTACTCTGTGTAAAAATTTATTGAAAGTAATATCAGATACATTTGCTTTTGTTTGCACCTTCACTCGTCCTACCTTCATATATTCAACAAGCACATTCCACACTGATTCTGCTTTATTTGAAACAGGAAAAATCCTTCCTTCTAGCTCCTCTTTCATAGCCGTCCCTTTCTCATTAAAAAAACTGAGAGCCTCCGTTACACCAAATTGAGTGAAGGCCGAAAAAAGAAACTGGTCGCTCTTTGTATACTTCGCAAGCATTGTGCGAACATCAGGTTTGTTATTGGTAACATTGCAACGCCCACCACCTGTAATAAGCAACTTCTTTCCGACTTTAGAATTTTTTTCAAGTAGCAACACACGTTTCCTTCTCTCACCCGCTCTACCCGCTGCCATCATGCCCGCAGGACCACCCCCAATGACCACCACATCCCATACCACCTCTTTTGCCGCTGGTTTCACCGTTGGTATTTTTGTTTTTGTTTTCATTCTAGCTTTTTGCAAAATACTAGAATAGATTCCGCACGAGGAGTGAGTTTGTGTCTCACATTCATACCGTCACTCCGCTTCAGTACGAGTCCAGCAAGAGCAAGTTTGCGGATATGATCTGACGCATTCATATATCCTATCTCTAGCTTTTCAGCTATTTCTCCAACAGAAAGCTCTGATTCATGTTTGAGCAAGTCCATAATCTGGAGTCGGTTATGGTGTGCACACCCTTTGACTATTCGTTCTAATTTTCGATAGTTCACTTTCATACACGTCAGTATATACAATCATTCACATCTATTCTAGTATTTTGCAAAAAGCTAGAATAGATGTGAGTTGGAAGAATGTGAAAAAGAATACGAAGACATTAACTACTCAAATCCAAAATTTCGTCAATGCGGATTTGCGCAACAAAGTCTGGCACGTGAGAAACGAGAATCATCGGTCCTTCGTACGCGCTCAGAGCTTCTGCAATGAGGGGCAAGTGACGGAAGTTTATGTGATTGGTTGGTTCGTCCAAAATCAGCAGTCCTGGTTTCAATAGCACCAAGCGAGCAAAAGCCACTAATCCCTTTTGCCCTTCAGAAAGTGTACCTATCTTGGAATGAAAAATTTCACCGCTGAGTAAAAACCCTGCAGCAACCTTGCGTACATCTTCTTCAATGCGAGTACTCAAGACTGAAGCAAGCTCTTCGTACACAGTGCTATCAAAATCAAGGTTCGAAAAATCCTGACGATAATACCCTATGCGTACCCCTGGCATAATATCGGCACCCTTTGCTGTTCCATCGGCAAGCGACTGTAAAAGAGTACTCTTACCAATGCCGTTTGGACCAGCAAGTAAAAGATGTTCATTCTTCCTCAAGACCACCTTAACCTTACGCTCGGTTGGTTTATGCTTTTTTACGACCGTAAGCGAAGAAATAGTCACAATTTCTCCAATAAGCCCGCTCTGAAACGGGATACGAAATGAACGAATAGCCTTATCTTCTTTTCGCACTTCAACTTTGGCTTCTTCAAGCTCATCAGCCTTTGCGCGCATGCGCTTTGCCACCATACGCATTTGCCCACCTTTGTTAGCAAAAAAGTTTGCTTTGTCTTTATTCTCTTGTATCTCTTTAGCGAGTTGAGCATTCTTACGATTTTCTTTTTCTATACGCACAGAAATTTCTGCAACCACATCAGAATAATTACCTACATACTGCTCAATGGTGTGCGTATGAATGTCTAGATACAAAACCCCTTGTGTAAACGAGTTCAAAAATTCTGCATCGTGTGAAATGACAATCACCGTCTTCTTATACTCAATGAGGAACTTCGTGAGATGTGCAATCCCCTCTTTGTCGAGATTGTTCGTTGGCTCGTCCAAAAGCAAAAGGTCGGGATTTTGAATAAGTGCAGATGCCAAAAGAAGTCGCGCTTGCTGTCCGCCTGAAAATGTTCGTATCACCTTTTCATAGGGAGCAACTAAATTCACCACTTCCAAAACTGCGTCAATACGAGGGTCAATGTCATATACCTTATGAGGGAAAACTTTTTGGAAAAACTCACGCACCGTAAGATCCATCTGGTCTCGCGGAATCACTTGTCTACCAAGCGCAATAGTGAGCCCATGCTGAAAATGAATCTGACCGTCTTCAGGTTCGTGGCTTTTAGTAATCAAACCAAAAATAGTACTTTTGCCTGCACCATTTTGACCCATGAGGGTTATCTTTGTTCCTTTGCGTATAGAAAAATCCACCTCACGCAAAATGGGCTTGCGAATAGTAAAGTCGTGTGAGACTTTTTCAAATCGAACTATTACTTCTCCACGAGCTGTTGCCATAATGTATATTTAAAAAACTTTTAGTGGGTGCTTGTTCTATACAAACAAACTACTAGGTTGAATCTATTTCTTTGCAGATCTTGTAGAAGTCTTCCGAAGTGATGGTTTTACCAACGCTTTCCCTGAAGACTTAACGGCTACACTCTCAGATGAAGTGCCGCCAAGTGCCGCAACCATTCGTGTCAGTGCATCCACCTTAGAGTGTAACAGCTCAACTTGGTTTTTCAGATCGCTTCCCTGCCTCTCACCACCATCAAAAGAATTAGATCGAAAAGATGGTCGTGCATTTGAAGGGGCGTGCGAAAACGAGCGAGGTGTATCTTCTCTCTTACTTGCAAAGCAATCTCTACAAAATACTGGCTTCTTTCCGTTAGGGCGAAATGGAACTTCACACATTTTTCCACAATCAACACATGTTGCTTGGTGCATCTCTAGAGGTGCCGAGAAGTCTCGTTTTGGACCACCTCGAAAACCTCCATCACGAGAAGGACCACGGCCAAAGCTAGGCTTTTTAAATCCCCCGCTTCTTCCTCCGCCAAAACCGCCCCCTTTTTTGAAATCTTTCATTGTATTAAAATTATAACATTAATTTTTCAAAAAATCAAACAATTACTTACTCTTACTGAAGTGGGTAAAAGAAAATACCGCCCTGAAGGCGGTATTTTCTTTTCTCTAGTGAGTGGATTATGCGCGAGATACGTTCACTGCGCTTGGTCCTTTTTCACCTTGCTGAACTTCGAAGGAGACGACATCGCCTGCCTTAAGTTCATCAAAAGTGACACCAACGAGATCCTTTGAATGAAAGAAAAGATCCTTCGTCTCGCCTTCGCGTGAGATGAATCCGAATCCTCTATCCGTCAGGGTTTTTATTGTTCCTGTCATGTTTTTGTTTTATTTTTTTGTTTTTTGTTGAGAAATCCGACCTTGTTTCTTTAGTCCCTTAGACTTCCCCATTCTCCCAGACAAACCTACAACTGTCTATAGGCAAAGGGTACGGCATACTCAAGGCTCCGAATGTCTAATGGCCTCCACCGCTTTCTATTACTCCATCAAATACTGTTGAGTCGGCTTTGCCTGTAACATGAAGAACTCCCCATGCTCCTCGGTCAAGTCGCGAGAGCGCATGGTCAACCAGCACATAGTTTCCTGGGTAATCAACCTTAAACTCAACCATTGTGGCACCTCCAGCTGGAACAAGAGTAGTCTGCACACTCTTCGCGGGCGCACTTACTAAATCTCCTTCACGATACACGCGATCAAAAATCTCTCCAATAACATGGAAGCTTGAGACAAGATTAACACCTCCATTCCCAACATACATGCGCACCGTTTCTCCAGCCTCTGCATTCATATTTTCAGCGAGAGCGCCTGTGCGTCCGTTGAAGACAATATATTGAGGTTTCCCATCGAGCATCGCCTGTGCGTCAAACAATTGTAGTCCTTGCCTCCCTAGGGCACCGGCGCTATAAAATTCTGACTGCATTACATAAAATTCTTTATCAACTTCTGGTAAACCTCCTTTTGGTTCGACAAGAATCAATCCGTACATTCCGTGAGCCATATGGCTCGGCACATTTGTGTGTGCACAGTGATACACATAAATTCCTGGATTCAGAACCTTAAAGCGAAATGTTTTAGACTCTCCCGGCATAACATCTGTCGCAACCGCACCACCACCCGGACCGTTCACTGCATGCAGATCTATGTTGTGCATGTGCAAGCTCGTTGGATCATTTTTCAATGTTAACTCCACAGTATCTCCTTCTCTCACACGCAAAAATGGTCCAGGTATTGTTCCATTAAATGTCCAATAATTGAATGTGACCCCTGGTGCCATCTCAGCGATAACCTCTTTAGTAACTAATTCTATTTTTACTACTTCTGCTTCAGAGCGTTCTATTGGGGGCGGAACATCTGAAGGATTGCGTGCAATATCTCCAACTCGTTCAAAATTATTAAAACTCTTTAAAAATTCCCAAACATTTTGAACCGGCAACACCGGCCCCGCTGAAGGTCCATATGTTTTAAGAAAGAAAGGATATTCAAATCCACGAGGAAGACCATTGGGAACATAAAACGCAATAGAAACACCCAAGAATACCGCAAGCAGTACGGCAGTTATTTTCCATGAATGCAAACGCCTTAAGAGAAGATACAAAAGTATTCCTGCAAATACATACGCAATAAAAAGTCCGAAACCTTGTACTAAGTACTGCCAAACATACGAGAGTGGTTCAAACATAGAAACGTATTAATTATTATTTAAAAGGTATCTGGCAGTCTTCAAAACAATGTGCACTTCTGTTGAGTGTGTACACTCTCTCTCGCCCACGGTCTTCACTCTCCACCGCATCAACTGAGCGAAGTACATTCAAGTGGTGCGATATCGTCGGCTGACGCAATTGCATCTGGTCGGTAAGCTGTCCAACGGTCATACCTGTTTTGGTTTTCCCAAGTAAGCACACAAGGGTATATCGACTCTTATCTCCCACCACTTTAAAGCAGTCAGGGCAGAGCTCTTCTTCACCACTTTTTACCCATTCTGGGCGCGCGTATGTGAGAGCTACTTTACTCTTTGCTGTTTTTGTTTTTGAACTTTTTATCCCCAGTTGTTTTTTACCCATAGACCTCTATCTATATGTTAAATTCATAGACCCTTATCAATATATCATCTCCACCCAGTATGTCATCACAACAATCCACATTACTGACGCATATTATTAAACGAAACGGGACACGAGTGCCTTTTTCTATTAAAAAAATTACAGTTGCCGTAGAGAGGGCGATGCGGGCGGCGGGAGAATTTACTGACGGTGTATGCGCAAATATTGCTGAAGAAGTAGAAAGAAGTCTGTATACAAAAAAGTCCAGCGATGCGAAGTTTGTACCAACGGTAGAAGGCGTACAAGACGAAGTTGAAAAAATACTTATGGTACAAAACTTTCCTGCAACTGCTAAAGCGTACATTTTATATAGAGCTGAGCGCACTCGCCTACGCGATACACAAGGTGAAGTACCAGAACATGTGAGAAAGCTTGCCGAAGAGAGTAAAAAATATTTTAAAGGAAATCCCTTGGGAGAATTTGTATACCTTCGAACCTACGCACGTTGGATTGAATCAGAAAACCGTCGCGAGACATGGATAGAAACCGTTGACCGCTATGTGGCGTTCATGAAAGAAAACCTTGGAGCAAAACTTGGTGACGAAGAATACGCCGAGGTGCGCGAGGCAATTCTCCGACAAGAGGTTATGCCTTCCATGCGACTTATGCAGTTTTCCGGAGAACCTGCGCGGAGATGCAACACCTGTGCGTATAACTGTACATTTACTGCCCCAACAAAAATTGAAGACTTTGCAGAAATTATGTACCTCTCCATGCAAGGATGTGGCGTTGGTTTTTCAGTTGAAAGTCAAAACATAGAACAGCTACCTCAAATTCAAAAACAAAAAAATAAAAAAATACCAACGCACGTAGTTCTTGATTCAAAAGAAGGCTGGTGCGATGCGCTGACACTGGGACTAAAAACTTGGTACGCGGGCGGTGATGTTGATTTTGATTACTCCACCATCCGTCCAGCGGGTGAACGCTTAAAAACAATGGGCGGAAAAGCATCAGGTCCTGAGCCCTTGCGTTCACTTCTTGCATTCGCACGTGAAAAAATTCTTCGCCGACAAGGGCGACGCCTCCGCGCCATTGATGCACACGACATCATCTGCAAAATTGGTGAGTGTGTTGTGTCGGGCGGTGTACGCAGAACGGCGATGATTAGTCTTTCTGATCTTGATGATACGGATTTGCGTGACGCAAAAAAGGGACAATTTTTTCTTACCGAACCCTATCGCTCGGTAGCAAACAACTCAGCCGTCTACGAAGCAAAACCTTCAAACACTGAGCTTATGGAGGAGTGGGTAGCGCTTATGAAGTCAGGTTCGGGAGAACGCGGTATCTTCAATAGAGGAGCCCTTGGAAATACACTGCCAAAACGCAGAGAATCATACTTTAAAAAAGTTGGTTTTATTGGTGAAAATGGAGTGGTTCAAGGTTCCATCGGTACCAACCCCTGCGGCGAAATCATCCTGCAATCAAAAGAGTTCTGCAACCTGTCAGAGGTCATAGCACGTGCCGATGATACCGACGAAACCTTACTACGAAAGGCGCGAATTGCTTCTCTTATTGGAACCTACCAATCAACACTCACAAAATTTAACTACATTTCGAAAGAATGGACGAAACACTGTGAAGATGAACGACTCCTCGGCGTGTCAGTCACTGGTCAGTGGGATAGCGAAGCGGCACGGAAACCGGAAACCTTGCGTGCCATGCGTGATGTGGCAGTAAAAACAAATGCGGTGTATGCAAAAAGATTTGGCATCAAACAATCTCTCTCAGTTACTGCCGTCAAACCATCGGGAACAGTGTCACAAACATTCAACTGCTCATCAGGTATTCACCCGCGCCATTCTCAATACTACATACGGCGTGTGCGTATCTCTGCTACCGACTCTCTTTTCAAGATGCTCAAAGATCAAGGTGTTCCCTATTACCCTGAAGTTGGACAAAGTAAAGAGAGTGCGAGCACCTATGTCTTAGAGTTTCCTGTGGAGTCACCAAAAGGCTCAGTATTCAAAGATGATTTCTCAGCCCTACAACAACTAGAATATTGGAAACTAGTAAAGCTCAACTACACGGAACATAACCCATCAGCCACCATTTCTGTTGGTGAAAATGAATGGATTGCCGTGGTGGACTGGATACAGAAAAATTGGGAGATTATTGGTGGACTTTCCTTCTTGCCACGATTCGACCATGTGTATCAACTCGCACCGTACGAAGCGATAGATAAAAAGAGGTACGAAGAAATGACTGCGAAGTTCCCGAGGGTAGATTATTCAAAACTTGTCACCTACGAGCACGTGGACGAAACAGAACAGAAAAAAGAACTAGCCTGCGTTGGAGGCACCTGTGAAATAGACGAATTTGTTGCGGTAGAAACCGTTTCAACATAGACCAAAACCTTGATAATTACGCACGCAAACATGCTATGAAAAAAATTCTTTTGACTCTTTCTTTATTGTTGATCTTGGTGCCCTCTCCACTTCTTGCTGACGAACCCGAGATACCTACACCAGATCCAGTGTCTATAGTATTACAAGTAGAGACAGCAAGTGGCACACTCTTCAGCGGAACACTGACGGTCTCCCCATGTCCAGTATCTCCCGGAAGTAATACACAAACAGTAAATGGCTTCTGTGCGCTCGAACAATCCGGACTTACAAATGTCTGGACATGGTACGGAGATGACGCATTTCTTGATTCTACAAACAGCATTAGTAATGATCCATCACTCGGCAACTACTGGACATGGTTTGCAAACTTAGAGCTCGGGCCAGTGGCACTCAACAAACATCAACCAGTTACTAACGAAAAGCTTCTCCTATCTATTGGTGCGTTTCCACTTAAAATAACTACTTCAAATACTTCACCGGAGATCAACGCTCCGACAACTATAACTGTCTTAAAATTTTCTTTTGACTCAAATTTTAACCCTGTATGGCTCCCTGCTTCAGAGAGCACCGTACACATTGGTTCATACACCACTTCACCAAACGCTGAGGGAGTGGCAACATTTACGGCAACGACAACCGACCCAGTCGATATTTATGCTACTGAAACTGGTTTCTTACCAACCGAGCACATCACACTCACTGCAGTTACAGGTCCATCAGCGCCATCGGGTAGTGCTGGCGGAGGTAGTGGAGGCGGTAGTGTACTACCACCAAAAGGAGACGCGGATACGGCGTTAGCATTTCTACTCCAACATCAACAAAGTGATGGTTCATTTGGTAGCGCAATGCACAATGACTGGGTTGCACTCGCACTTAGTGGTACCGACAAAGCCCAAGCATCACTCAACACCCTTTTACCTCACCTACTACAACAAAAGGAACTAACATATGTAACTGACTATGAGCGCCGTGCCATGGTTCTCGAAGCGCTTGGTATAGACCCGTACGCACATAGCGACACTATTCAAAAAATAATTTCTAAATTTGATGGCGTGCAAATTGGCGACCCTAATCTAGTTAACGATGACATTTTCTCGCTCTTCCCTCTTATGCATGGTGGATATACAAAAGAAGATGAGGTTATTGGAAAAGAAGTAACCTTTATTCTCTCAAACCAAGATCAGAATGGTTCATGGGGAAGCGTTGACCTGACGAGCGCGGCAATTCAAGCACTGGTACCTCTTTCCGATGTAGAGGGCGTCTCTCTCGCAATTGCACGAGCTCGCGACTACCTTATGTCACACCAAGACACTAATGGATGTTTTGGAAATACCTATTCAACCAGCTGGGCACTGCAGGCAATTTCCGCTCTCGGAGAATCTCCTTTCAAATGGACAGTATGGGGAGGCTCTACTCCACTCTCATGCATGGCACTCGCGCAAGCACCTGACGGAGGTTTTGGACCAATGGAAGCAACTATTGAAAGCCGCATCTGGGCAACGGCATATGCTATCCCCGCACTTCAAGGAAAATCATGGAACACGATATTGCAAAAATTTCCAAAACAAAACATTCCGTTTAAAAATAGTATTCCGGCACAAGAAGAAAGCACTCAGACTACGGACACCCCCTTGAATGCAAGCGTCTCTGGCGTTGCTCTAGGCACCAGCACCATGGAGAAAATTTATACTCCTCCAGCAATCAATAAAAATAAACCAGCAGAAACGGTACCAGCAGTTCCACTAGCTCACACCAACCAAATAGATCCAACGCCTTCAAATTCGTCAACACTACTGAACACTATGAAAGATTACTTGTTACTAATGATACGCGGAGTTGTCTCACTGGCACATTTATAAATACACATATGCTCTACACTCGAAAAGGTGATGAAGGTACTTCAGGGCTCTTTGGTACCAAGGATCGACTACCGAAAAACAGTCCTATATACGATGCGCTAGGATCACTCGATGAACTCAACTCTCTCTTGGGTGTATGCCGAGCTAGGCTCGTTTCGTATAGCCTTTTTCGACTTCAGGATGCCGTACAAAAGTCACAAGAATCGCTTTTCATTATCCAAGCGGAGCTTGCTGGAGCAGAGAAAGCCATCACACAAGAGCATATAGACATACTTGAAAACACCGTGGACTCAATTGAAAAGTTAATTGAGAATCCTCATGCGTTTGTCATTCCAGGTGCCACAGAACTTTCAGGACTATTGGATTACACTCGCGCTGTGTCACGCAGAACCGAACGGGTTGTTATTAGTGTACGCACCAATCACACTATCTCGCCCATATCTGTTGCATACTTAAACCGTCTTTCAAGCTTTCTCTATGCTATGGCCCGCTATGTTGCAGCAGAAGCAAAAGCTAAAGAATCCTCGCCTTCATATTAGCTAATTTAAATTACACACTATATGAAAAAAAATCTTCTCAAAGTTTCCATCCTTATAGTTTTTACCCTCGCCCTCATTGGAGGAGTATCATTTTTAATCAACCAAACAAAACCATCCCCTTCTCCAGTTTCCCAAATAAAAACTGCAACTATTTCACTCTCAGTTCAAGATGTCTATGAGGGTAAGCAGGTTGCAATTACTGAAGGTGAAACCATGCTCAGAGTGCTCGAAAAATTAAATACAGAAGATACAAAGCTCCAACTTTCCACAAAAAGCTATACAGGACTTGGAACGTTAATTGACGGCTTAGGTATTCACAAAAATGGTACGAATAAAAAATACTGGCAATACAAAGTGAACGGTGTAATGCCTCAAATCGGGGCAGATCAATATAGTCTTAAATCTGGAGACTCTGTTGAATGGCTATTCGCAATTTCAGAAGATTAAGTATGCCAACCAAACTTCTTGGCATAGTAAGTCTTATTGGAGTAGGTATCCTGGGGCGCTTGATTCCCCATATCCCCAATGCGACACCAATAACCGCAGTAACACTTACTGCGAGTAAATATGTCGGGCGCCTACCTGCCGTTATTGTCCCGATCATCACTATGCTCATTACGGATGCAATTATTGGATTCTACGACTGGAGGATACTCGTGAGCGTGTATGCGTCTTTTATGCTTATCAGCCTCATAGGTATCATTGCCCAAAAATATCCCAAGCTACTTCCGATGGGTTTTGTATTGATAAGTGCCTCCCTACTTTTCTTCCTCGTTAGTAATTTTTCAGTATGGTTTTTTTCTCCGTGGTATGAAAAAAGCATTTCAGGACTTATGTACTGCTACACACTTGGACTTCCGTTCCTTCGAAATATGCTTCTCGGAGATATATCGTATGCACTTGCTCTATTTGGAGCATTTGAAGGAATTAAAATGCTTCAGATAAAGAAGCATGCCACGCTTAAAAGTGCGTGGGAATTCATACCCACCAAATACTAATCAAATTCTTGAGGTGCGGATTTGAAGTGTTCGCCTTCATCGGCCTCAGCATCAGCCTTTGTTTTATGAACTGTAGCTCTTTTGTGATTGGGCGGAGCATAAAGCGTATACAATTTCAGAGGATTCACTGAAGATGTGTTTACAATATTATGACGGGTACCGGCTGGGATAATTACAGCAAACCCATCAACAAGGGCGCGCACTTCACCGTCCAAAACTGACCTCCCTTCTCCTTTCTCGACTCGTATAAATTGATCGAGTGTATGTACCTCTTCTCCAATATCTTCATTGGGTTTCAAACTCATCACCACTAATTGCACTCGCTCATCGGTATACAAAACAGTGCGGAAATTTTCATTCTTCAGTGACTCCTCTTCAATATTGGCAACATACCCGTTCATAAAAGTATAAAGTTATTAGTAACTCCATCTCCAGTATATACTGCCCATTAATGGATAAAATACCGCAGCGTCGCGTCTTAACTGACTCTAGTCGGGCCTCAATGGACACTGCCCGACATGATTCTGCTGAATCACAATTTGCTAAATCGCCACTACGCATCAATAAATATCTCGCCCATAAGGGTTATGCAACGCGCAAAGATGCAGATACTCTCATAACACAAGGACTGGTGTTCATTAATGGCAGGCAGGCAGTGCTTGGAGACAAAGTGGAAGAAAAAGATGTGGTCGATGTGAAAGGCATCCGAAAGGAGTATCGCTATTTTGCATACAACAAGCCCATTGGTGTCGTTACTCATTCTCCACAGGAGGGCGAAAAAGATATTTTAATGGCCGTCTCGCTCAAAGACGTCTTCCCTGTTGGCAGACTCGATAAAAAATCAACAGGGCTCATTATTCTGACTGATGATGGTCGTGTTACCGACAAACTTCTGAACCCTGACTATGCACATGAAAAAGAATATCGGGTTACCACAACCGACGAGATACCGAAGAATTTTAAAAAACGAATGGAGACAGGCGTTGATATTGAAGGCTATGTAACAAAACCCTGCACCATTAAAATTGAAAGTGATTTTGAGTTTACTATTACTTTAACTGAAGGAAAGAAACATCAAATTCGCAGAATGTGCGTTGCATGCGGAGTGAATATTGAAACCTTGGAGCGCGTGCGCGTAATGAATATAGAACTTGGCACATTAAAACCGGGAGCTCACCGACCTATTGTCGGCACTGAACTAAAAGAACTTCTTACAGCGCTCGAGTTGTAAAAAACTGGGGTTATATTCCACCAACTACTCCAATTATTTTTCCAATACCAAAAGTGATTACCATGGCGAGTATGCCACCAAACATCACACGAAATGTTGCCTTTGTTTTATTTGCTCCTCCAGCGTAGGCGCTGAGCATGCCTGTACCTGCAAGCGCGACAACAACGGCAATGAGCATTACAGGCATACGAAGCGATGCAGGCGGCAATCCAACAGCAATAAGAGGAATAAGTGCTCCCGCAAAAAAAGATCCAGCCGACGCAAGTGCCGCTGACACAGGATTTGTTAAACGATTAGGATCAATACCTAATTCCACATCCACATGTGCTGCGAATGCACCGTGGGCAGTCAGCTCTTTAGCAACTATACGTGCCGTTGTACTCGTCACACCTTTCGCTTCATACATCGACACAAGTTCTTCAAACTCTTGTTCGGGCATGGTTTCAAGTTCAAATTTTTCTTTTTCCAATAGCGCTCGCTCGGTGTCCCTCTGAGTGCTTACTGAAATATATTCTCCAACAGCCATTGAAAGTGCGCCTGCAACCAAGCCAGCCATACCTGCGGTCAAAATAAATACAGATGAACCAGAAGCACCAGCAACACCTGCAACTATCGAAGCCACTGAAACAATGCCATCGTTTGCACCCAAAACCGATGCACGGAGCCAATTTAGCTTTGCGCCCGTGCCTTTCGAATGCCATTCGTGATGTAGCGACATGCTACATGCATTCTACTATAGCCACCTCTAAGCTCCGATTTCTTTAAACGTAACGCCTGGTGGCAGTGTAAATTTTGACTCATCTAATAATGTATCTAGGCGATTTTGAAAAATCCTCTTTTATTGTTGTTTGTAAACTACACTCGAACTTCTATAGAAAAAGAAACTGATTCATCTGCATACACGCTTTCTTTTTTTCGCACTTCGGCTTTTAAGGGAAGTAGATATGAACCAGCTTTTGTATCAGGAAAAATAGAAGTTTTCCAAACTGTTTTACCAAGAGTCACTACCACAGGAAGTGAGCCCCATCCCCTTTTCATACTGCCAAATTTCTTTTTAATTTCTTCTGATTGTTTTTTATCTATGGAAACAAAATGCCATCCAGCCATTCCCGGATAGAGCCACACCGTACTCACTACTTTATATTTCTTTGATTTCATCTACTGCTAGAAGGAGCCGAAACGTATGAAACTTCAATGACGTCATTATTACTAAGTGGGTATGTACGGATGCTGTCAGTATAGTCCTCTCCATTACCGAACATACACATTGCCCAATATACGTGGATTTGTGGATGTCAGATTTTCGTACGACCACACTCCTGGTTCAGAAAAGATAGTTGTAAATTCACTACCTTTACCTTCGGCGTTTGGCTGATTCAATAAAGAGTAAGCAACACTACTAACATTTTCCGGCCTTGAGGCAACGCGCATAGCCAGGTTCGCTAAGTTCACAAACCGCACTTCTTCGCCACTGTTAATAACAATATTTTCAGGAATAAAAGCCCTACCGTTGTAATATACGTAGGTTACAAAACGACCATCTTCAAAGACGCGAGCACCGGGTGCAGGTTTTGAAACAACCTTCACTGTCGGAAGTTGTTTCTTAGTTATCGTATCAGATACGACGACTATTTTTTGCCATACCAAGGTTGGTGATTCTACTGGCAGTACCATAATTAATGCCCCAGTAACTATAACTAAAATACTCAGAACGACCCAACCGACTCGTACCACGCCATTACCAGCGCGCGCGGGAAAACGACTTTCAAACATAACCTCTTTATCAGGTGGTAGCGTATTTACCATATCTCTCAATAATACACACAGTAAATACGCGGAACAGATGAATACCCACAACCACCAGAGACATGTCACATATGTACAAGTCTTTCGTCTTCATTAAAGGTTCAGGAGATAGTCTGTATACTCGGCAATTGAGTCTACACACTTCCTTTTATTTATAACCTCTTATTCTAAACATGAAAATACTCCTTGTAGAAGATGAAACAAAACTTGCAGAGGCCATACTGCGCGGTCTTACCTATCAAGGGTACGCAGTTGACATATTACAAGATGGTGAAAAAGCTCTTACGCGCATATCACTCCATAGAAACGACTACGATCTTGTCATTCTCGACCTTATGTTGCCATCAATGAGTGGCAGTGAAGTACTACGTCAAGCACGTGAAATGAACATCACGCTACCGATACTAATACTTACTGCGCGGGCAGAAATTGAAAATAAAGTTGATCTCTTGTTAGCCGGAGCAGATGACTACCTTGTTAAACCATTCTCATTCGCGGAACTACTCGCTCGAGTGCACGCTCTATTAAGGCGCCCTACGCAAACTATACCCGAAGTTATTATTCTTGGTGACATTGAACTCAATGTCGTTGAACGAAAGGTTAAAAAAGAAGAAAAAGAAATACCCTTGACGCTCAAAGAATTTGGGCTACTAGAACACCTCATGCGACATCCAAATGAAGCGGTTAACCGAGAAGACCTTTTGTCACACGTATGGGACTTTAACTATGATTCATTTAGTAACGTTATAGATGCACATGTCAAAAATCTCCGTAAAAAACTTGATAGCGGGAACGGTGAGAGCGTACTGGAAACAGTGCGCGGAATTGGGTACCGGATTCGTTCACCGATATAGGAGTGACCCATTCTTCAGAACGGAGGCGAACATCATTGGCACCCTCACGCTCTTTTCCCTCACTTTTGTTACATTAATGGGGGCAGGTCTCACTCTGCTGTATCAATCCACACTTACACTCATAGTCGCACGTATCCAGGAAAGTATTCTGAAAGGTCCTCCAGAAAATACAGCAGTTCTCTTTGTCCCTCGCTTTGACGACCTTCAATCCACAACACTCTTCGTTATCATTGTTGCGGGCATTGGAATGATGATAGCGTTTGCCTACTTCATAATACGTATCGCTCTCGCGCCAGCACGATCAGCACTGTCTTCTCAAAAACAGTTCATAGGCAACATTGCGCATGAACTTCGAACTCCGCTTGCAACCATAAAACTAAATACGGAAGTTGCTCTTTTAGATGGTATAGAACAACCTCTCAAAGAAATACTGGAAAGTAACGTAGAGGAACTCGATCGTATTTCAGAGATCATTAATAATCTTCTCTCTCTTAACACGCTCGTTCGACCAGCAGGATTTGAATTTTCAAACGTTGACCTAGGAACTGTCACGCAAAAAACAATACAGGCTCTAGCGTTACTTTCAAAAAAAAGAGGAGTACAAACCTCTATTCGACTCTCTGATTTTAGAGTGGTATGGGGTAACGAATCTGCTTTAGAACAAATTGCTACAAATATCATAAAAAACGCCATTACCTACAGTCCACGAGGTGGTCAAATATCAGTAACTGTTGAACCTGATTACAAGGGCTCTATAACGCTCGTAGTTGAAGACTCCGGATCTGGCATTGCAGAAAAAGATTTATTCAAAATATTTGAACCATTCTACCGTGGCTCCACGTCACGTGAGCGAGAAGATGGCGGTTCTGGTTTAGGGTTAGCTATCGTCTCAGAACTCACACGATTACATCACGGAAAGATCTTGGTGCGCAGTGCGCCACGCAAAGGAACCACGGTTCTTGTATCATTTCCTGCAGGAAAAACTCCACACGATAATTCAAAAGAACAACCTGAAAAAAACTTGCGAGGTGAGATTATTGTTGATTTTTCAACAAAAGCAAAGAAAGAATAAAATTACGTTACATGCAATGTTCACTCATTTTTCAGATGCGATACGTTAGAATTTACGGGCGAGGTGATCTCCAGACGCATCCGAGACATATGTGTCTCAACCTCTCTAAAGAAGATTAGAGGAGCGCGCGGAGTGTCATCTCGCATACACAACACCGCCCCTTAGGGGGCGGTGTTGTGTATGCCTAGTCCGAGTAGATAGAAATAATGCACAGAGCCACTATTTCGAAGTAAAGCTTCCAGCGTTTGTGATAGATACGTTGCCGGTCAGGTCCGTTGCGTGAACAACATAGTGATACGTTTTATTGGAGAGTAAGCCGGCAATAGGTACTGAATGTGACGTACTACTATTTTGATCAACTACGGCAGTACCACTGGTAACCGGAGCAGTAAGGGCTTTGTTCACTTCGAGTACGACGATAGGATCAGGGCTATAGTAGACAACACCATTTGTTTGTTCGCTTGTTGACCATGAGAGTGTTACACCATTCACGGAGCCACTTGCTTGGACATTGCTTATGGTGGGGGCACTCACGTCAAGAGGAGCGCCAGAAGAGATGATGCTGTTTATCTTTGCTAAAGTCATAGGTCCTACACGCCCTACTGCTGGAAGACCGTAGGCAATCTGAAACTGAGCTACCGCGCTCTGTGTCAGAGGTCCGTAGTATCCAGTAACCAAAGCTTCTGGATACAAAAGAGGGTTACCTGCTAAAAATGACTGTAAATTTCTGACGTTTGCACCAGAAGAACCTACGTCCATTTGACCCGCAAGAGGTTCACTCGCAGCCTGTGCTACAAACGCACTCGTTACTAGAAGAGCGACGAGAAGCGCCAAGGATAGTACTAAGAACGAGAGACGATAGTGATATTTATTAAGCATACGTAATTAGATTATTAGAAGTGCCTGATAATCAGCTCCAGATTTTAGAATGACACAACACCTATGAATATCCCATGAAAACACGGAACACGTAGGATACATACACTATGCGTGTAGGAAAAAATGAATATCTTCACAAGATCTTCGAGACTAGTCTGATAAGTTAAACGCTTATGAGTAATTTATAATAAAAACATGTATGAGTAACTTCACACGCAGATACGTGCTCGGTCAGGACATCGTTTCAGCTCGCGACCGCCGTCGCGCTGAAAGACGTCGCGCAAGACAATGGTGGGGGAAAATGAAAACCCTCTCTGAGCAAGACTCTGGATGGGATCCGGAATCAAAACAAGTGAGCGCTTAATCCATATAGTGGAAAGCCTCAAAAATAAAACACTCTCATTAGCGAGGGTGTTTTATTTTTGAGGTAAAATATTGAAATATATCGTGACCACTCAACCAGAACGGTAATCTAATACCTCCCACGACAAAACCATTTACGTTACCCGAATTATTTACTTCTCCAACATCGAGAATACCACCTTCAGAATTTGTATCTAGATCAACCCCCGTATCAATATCGATGTGAGTATCTACATCTACAGTCCCCTGCAAAGAGCTTAAAACATCAGCGCTATCATGTTCCTTCTTTTCTACTTCAATATCCCCTCTCAGGTGGGCTCTTCTGCTTCGTAGCTCACGCTCGCATCGAAGTGAAGCCCTGACACATTCATCATCTTAATTATTTCAGGGTGTGGATTTTTGCCTTTACGGCGTAGCGCACCGTAAGTCCATACGGAGAAGAAAGCACGGTCAAGGTATCAATGGTCTTTTGGATAGTCGAGCTACTGTATTCACAGCGAGGTGTTTGCACGTATAACAAAATAGATCTGGTTAGAAACAAAAAAACCACCCTGAACGACATGCTCAGGGTGGTTTTTAGTAAGAATCTTATACTACATACTCATCGTTGTCAGAGAGAATTGCGAAGTTGCCGCTGTAGCACCTTCGGAATCTTTAGACTGAATGATGAAGTAATAGGTCGTCCCTGCAGCTAAACCGTCTACATTCAGAGAGTGAGCGGTCGCCGCTGTTGTGTCTAGTTTCACTACTGTGTTTGCGCCCCCGATAGTAACCGGTGATGCAGTAGCGTAATAAACTTCCGAGTTGGCTTTCACATTTGTGGTCCAGTCAAACTTAATGTTGCTGACACCAACAAATGCACTAATTCCAGACAACGCAATTGGAGTTGCTGGCGAAGTCACCACAACTGTGGTCGTTGAGGTAGCCGTCAGGCCAGACTCGTCTTTAACTGTGACAGTTATCGTGTACGTACCAGATTCCGCGTACGTATGGCTGAAGGTGGATGTTTGCGCGAAGGCAGGTTCTGCCTGTTTCAGAGCACGCATCATCGAAGTATTCTCACCCCAATCAATTGAGTACGACAGAGAACTGTTTTCAGGGTCTGAAGCAACTACCGTCCACGTGCCTTCAGTGTTTGCAGCAAGAGTTTCCGGACCAGTTATGCTTTCTATGGAAGGAGTTCTGTTCTGATAGTTCGGTGTAGTAAACGAGTACTCAGCCGAAGTTGCGACCGTACCGTCTGCTTTCTTAGACTGAACAAGATAGAAGTACTTCGTTCCCGCAGTAAGTCCGTTCAGCGTGATGCTGTGCTGTAATACCTTGCCCGAATTGCCCTTAGAAGAAGCGGAAGAGATATCAACAGGCGACGTAGCGCTGTAGAAGACCCTTGAGTCACTTCTTGCGTTTGTCCTCCAAGTAATTTTTGCCTGTGTCTCACTTTTCACATCTCCGGCTACCTCTGTGATGGCAAGCGTTTCATTCTCTACGATACGTACACTGACCGAAGACGAACTGCTTTTACCGGCATCATCTTTCACCGTAAAGCGAACGGTATACACGCCGGGTGTGTCGTACGTGTGAGTGAAGGTGGATGTCTGCGTAAATGCTAGCGGTGCTGCAAACATACGCGCCATTATATTCTGATCACCCCAATCAACGGCGTACGACAGCGCGCCGTTCTCGGGATCAGAGGCAGACACACTCCACGTTCCCTCTACCCCTGCTTTGAGAACGGTTGGCGCCGTTACCCCAGAGATTGAAGGAGCTTTATTTACTACGGGTTTGGTCTCAGCACGGGCTATTCTTGTGTGCCAATCAAACTGCGACGCAAATGCGGCGAATATATTGTTGTTCCGTTCAGCTTGACCTGTTGCCGCAAAGCTCATGGTCGGCGCAAACACCAACGTGGCTATGAGTACGAGAGTCGAAACGGTTGATGTAATTTTGTGTTTCATAGTTACTTTATTATTTAGGATTAATTAATGTTAATTAAGAAATAAATTAATAAATGCACGCACGTTTTGATGTGCATGCGTCTATACAAAGAACCACACAGGCAATGAAATTCCCGTGTGATTCTTTTTTTAGGACTTCACAAAAAAATCGTGGATAGAACAGAACCAATGTATGGAGGACGACAACGTAATTAGATTCTAATTTGCGTTAGAACTAACAATTCGCTACGGCATCTTGAGCAATACCTTTATGCGACTAGAAAACGCGATCAGCGTGTCAACGGTCTTTGGGATAGTCACTCGACTATATTCCAAGCGAGCTGTGTTCATTGTATAAAAAGGTAGTGAAAATTTACTAAAGGTTGGATAGAAAATTCTTCGCTTCTTTTGGAGAAGCAAGTTTTATTATTTTATTTTGATCTTTTGATTGCGCAAGAAATCTATTAAGCGATACCGTCTCCCCTTTCGTCCAGACCAACCTCAAAAACTTCCAACTGAATTTCTCAGGACTCCCCGCAAGCTCAGGGCGAGGGTTTTCCCTATGCATCCACCACCGCTGTATGTAGCGAAGTGACGCAACGAGTGGGTGGTAATCTAAATAAATTATTGAATCCGCACGCTCAAAAATAACATTACGCACTTCCTTCACTATATAACCCTCAATAATCCACTTAGGCTTAGAGCTTTCCTCATCAAGTCTCTTTGTGGTTTCCTCATCGCCAATATACTCCCAATGTGGCTTCCACATAATGGCATCCACAAAAATAAGTGGTAGGTGTGTTTTGGTTGCGAGCTTTCTGGAGAAAACTGATTTTCCTGAAGCGCTCACACCGACGATAACTATTCTTTTTCCTAAGCTCTGTACCACAAGATTTTTTAACTAATCTACCATCACCTCAATCGCATCAGGAAACGAGTTATAGCCCTTTGCGCGCATGCTGGCACAATAAGCGCCCGTGTCATATATCCGTACTTCATCGCCAATCTGCGCTTCTTTTAATGTCCGTGTCTCAATCTCTTCTGGATTACCTGAAGCGGGAGATAAAATGTCGCCAGATTCACAATTGTGCCCCACCACTACATATTCTTTTGTAGTACTACTTCCATTTACCACTTCAATGAGGTGGCGCGAACCATAGAGCGTGGCGCGTAAAAAATCATTCATCCCAGTATTAAGGCGAAGGAATGTATACCCAGCACTTCCTGTGTCGACAATGTCGTCTATCGACGCAACAAGAGTTCCAGTATGCGCAATCAGATACGTCCCCGGTTCAATCTCTAGAGAAATTTTTCGTCCTGTTTTTTCAAAAAATAATTGTAGTTGTTTACCAAACATGGCAACAATTTCTGGCATGTCAGCTTCTTTCTCATCACCATAGCGATGAATTTTATATCCACCTCCAATATCAAGCGTCGTAACATCGGGCAATTTTTCTACCACACTGAGGGATCGCTCCATTACTTCTTGCCATACAGCTGAATCAGCTCCTGAACCAATATGAATATGTAGCTTGTTTATCGTTACCTGCTCCGCCTTAGCAAGTAGAAGTACTTCATCTATATATTCGTGCCAAATACCAAAACTAGCGCTCGTGCCTCCAGTGCTCGTTCTATTATTATGACCAGCACCGAACGCTGGGTTAATCCGTACACCAACAACATTAGGGTGACTGGCGCAATTTAAAAAGAGTTCCAACTGATTAATAGATGTTGCCGTAAACAGCACTCCCGCCTGCAGTAACACTTCAAGATTGTGCGGTGATTGTTGCGAAGAAAGAGAAATTTTGCTTCCTGCAATTCCTTGGTTCAATAATTCTTCCGCTTCGTAGCTGGAGCTCGCATCAAAATGCACTCCCCTGTCATTCACTATTTTAATGATTTCCGGATGGGGGTTCGCTTTTATTGCATAGCGAACTTGGAGTCCGTATGGTGACGACAAACCAAGAAGTAGGTTAATTGTTTTTTCTATTACTGAACTACTATATTCAAAACGAGGTGTGTTCATTTTCTTGTGCCGATTGACTCCAATCCTTCAGATACTCAACTCTAATATAGTATCTCGGAAACAAAAAAATAAACACAACTACGCTACGCGTTTTTCTCGATTAAATTCTCTAGGGCGAGACGCCATCTCAGATCTCACTAGTTTTCCGCACTCATCGGTTGTAAATAAAGAATCAAAACCATCGTTAATGTCTGGCGGTAGGCTCTTTAGAATAGCGAGCTTATTATCAAAAGCAGCCCTGCTTATTTTCACTTTTCGTGACTCGGCACGCTTCCAGGCAAGTTCTGCAGGTGTGTCTACAAATAACCCTTGGATTTTTTTAACACCATTCTCGCGAGCAAATGCGAGGAATTTCTGCCGATGAGAAGTCGACATTAAGAAGCTCACATCCAAAACAAGGGTTTTGTTGCTCTTGGCATTTTCAGCTACTTGTGTACGGACATCATCCCACTCTCTGTCTGTTGCTTGATACTCCTTAGTTAAACCATAACCCTTCTTAACCTGATCAATACCAGTATATTCATAGCCATATCTTTCTGCAAAAGACTTTAAAAGGCAGGTTTTACCAGACCCAGGAAGACCTATACTTACTATTAGTTTCGACATAAAAAGCTATAAATAGCATTTCACTTTATAGCATAGAATAATAGTCTGTCAAACAATGAGACTGCAGTCCTAGACGCAAAAGACTAGGAAATGTCTTGTGTGGGTGAAATTTGGTAGAATAAAGAATAACAATACTTACACATATGACACCAAAAAATACAATTTGTATCTGGTTTGATAAAGATGCGGAAACCGCAGCAAACTTTTATGCCGCTACTTTTCCTGATAGTAAGGTAACTAATGTTTTTTATGCGCCCAGTGATTTTCCAGGTGGTAAGGCAGGCAATGTGCTAACGGTAGAGTTCACCGTCTGCGGAATTCCTTGCATCGGTTTAAACGGTGGCCCTGTGTTTAAGCAAAGTGAGGCATTTTCCTTTCAGATTGCGACAGACAATCAGGAAGAAACAGATCGCTATTGGAACGCAATCGTGGGAAATGGCGGTCAGGAGAGTGAGTGCGGATGGTGCAAAGACCGCTGGGGAGTATCGTGGCAAATTACGCCTCGCACACTGACTGGCGCTCTTGCCGCTGGTGGCGACGAAGCAAAGCGTGCCTTTGATGCAATGATGACGATGCAAAAAATCGATGTCGCCGCTATTGATGCAGCAAGGCGGGGTTAATCAGTGCCAATCTCAGGCCACCACGATTCTGCGACGATCTCTCATAAATGAAAGAATTGCGAGTATAGCGAAGATAGTCGGGATCCAATAGCCAGGTAGATACAGAAGTACCGTACCCCAAAGGCTTATCCATTGAATGGAGACGGTACCCGTTACTGTCGCTACATTATCAAGGAATGTCTGGTCTTGCGTCTGTACAGCTTTCTGCCACTCCCCTGCATATTTAATATTTGCATCCACATTCTTTAGTTGTTCCGCATACGATGCATTCTCACGAGCAAGTTGTTGCTTAAGAGAGGTTTGGTTATCAGATACAGCCTGTATCTCGACTACAATCTGAGGCGTCGAAGGTTGTGCACGAAGGGTTGCGAGTTGTTGTGCGTCGGCATCTATCTTTGACTGGAGCAACTGCACCGCACTTGCGTGAGCACTCACTATTTTTTGACGCGTAGTTTTATAACCTGAAAGCGACGTGTCAGCCTGCTTCTGTTGTTCTTCTATACTCACCTTTTGTGGCAACAGATTTTGAGACGAAATATTTACAGAAATGAATCGACTGCCCACCAAGCTTTCAAGTTCGGTACGAAATGCATCGTACTTAGCTTGGGGCACTGCAAAGCTCACTGAACCGTATTTGGAAGAACTGGACTGTTGATCAATGCGACCGCTATGCCCTCGCACTGTCGTCTCCACTCGGCGCGTCAAAGCAGGAACATCACGAGTCTGCATGAATGCGTTGTAATACACTTTCAAAAATTCTCGTGTATCACCTACAGGAACATCAGGATTTTGGTACGGATACGGGTAGTACATACTATTCCCCCCCATATCTGGGGCGGAAACATTAGACACACTGACATCTCTTTCAGGCATACCTACGGATGTTGGTGGTACTGCTTGTGTAGTGCCCATCACCCCTCCTCCCATCATTGGGGTTATGTAGTAACGACCAGAATTAGAAACCGCGAAGAAAGTGCCTATAGCAAGAAGGGCTAAGAGAAGTGTGAGCCAAGACATGCCCCAGGGAAGGGCGTTTTTTAGTGGAGTGTTTTTATCATTCATAGGATAAGTCTAGCATTGTTGGGGGTGGAATTTATTGAGCTTATGCCAATTCATCATGCAATTTTATTTGCGATGAAATACACTGCGGTCGAAACTGAAGCTGCGAGCACCGCTCCCCATGCAAGGTCAACTATGGTCACCAGCAGTGGCCAATCCTTGGCAACCGCCAAATTAGTTAGGTCATAGGTGGCGTAACAAACCAAGCCAAACAACGCGCCAAATAGAAGCGCATGAACCCACGATCCTTTTTCCATGGCCGGCGTAATAACAAACACCACAAGACCAGTGATGAATATTAAATAAAAGATAATCGCCGCAGTCCAATTAACATCTGTCTTCATGAGTCCTCCTATCTGCTCTCGATAGAAATTCTTTGCTACGAGCTCGAGCCATATCATGTCAATGACAAAGAATACGGGGGGGCTATAGCAAAGAGCTTTATAAACATCTTATTTATTTAGAAAAGTTATCGTTAATTGTAAAACGGTGGCAAATATTCCCCACAAGAGATACGGAATGTTGGCGTAGATGATCCACGCGTACGTGGGAGCACCAGTCTCAATGTGCTCTGTAAGACCAAAAGAATAGAGTGTGTAGAGCGCCCAGATCAGCGTGCCGACAACAAGTAGGATGTCTATCGAGGCAAGGAGATTATTTTTGAGCCCAAATTGAATTGGTGTAAATGCAAAATTAAAAATAAGGTTCAGTGCAAAAGGAAGCGCGACGATCCATGGAATCTCTCTAGTGAATGCTTTGTAAAATACAGTACAAAAAGTTACCGCAATAATCGCATACAAGACTGTCCACACTGGCCCAAAAAGCCATGATGGCGGAGCCCATGTCGGCTTTATGAGTTGTGAGTACCAACTGTGGGTTTCCATCTACGAGCCATTGTACCTCAGTGCCCCCTCGGAGTCGGAACATCTATATAGACCCCTTACCCGAAAGTAAAAGTAAACGCTTGTAGTCCAGCCTTCGGTATTACGATACGAAGTATATGCTTTCCATAGTCTGCATCTTGAATGAGTTGGTATAGAGTTTCGTCCTTAATCATCACTTTCTTGATGAACACGTCATCCTTATATATCTCAATCTCAACTCCTTTAGCTGAGCCAGCTGTCATATAGACATTTTTTGATTCATAGCTGAAAACAATACTTCCTCCGCTTTTATTTTCTGCATATTCGGGAGTGATGCTCCATGTGCCACCAAGGTAGAGCTTGTTAAAAGATACAGCAGAAGGAAGGCTCAGCGTCTGCTCGCCAGCCTGACCAGCAATACCATTTGCAAGATAGTGATTACGAGATGATCCAAAATATACTTCAGGGCTCCTCACTCTACTCGAGTCAACAGTTACAACTGTTGAAGGTTTTGATGTACCTGTAGATACCGTATCTTCCATCCCCATACGAGACGCACGTTCCTTGAGAGCGTTTTGAATTGCTTTCTCTGTTTCTTCGTACTCACCTTCACCAATATGGTCGTAGATGATATATCCATCAATATCAATAAGATACTTGCGTGGCCAGAACTGGTTACCGAGTGCATTCCATGTTGAGTAGTCGTTGTCGAGAACAACAGGATATTCTATGCCAAAGCCTTTTACTGCTTTCTCAACATTGACCTGTACCTTTTCAAATGCAAATTCTGGAGTGTGAAGTCCTACTACCTCCAACCCTTGATCTTTATATTTTGTATACCACTCATTAATGTAGGGAATAGTGCGCTGACAATTAATACAGCTATATGTCCAAATATCGAGAAGCACCACCTTTCCTTTGAGTGATTCGAGGGTAATTGGTTTTCCCTCCGTATTAACATAGCCATCAATCGAACTCAGTTCTGGAACCTTTTTATATTTCGCCTGTTTCTGCTCCATAGTGAGGTACCCACTCACATCCTTTTTCACAGAGCTTTCTTTCACTGGTGCATCAACTGTTGTAGTTGGAGCATTATTCTTCTCCAAAAGTTTCTGCTCAATTTTTGTGACGTCAAAGAATCCGGCATCAAGCAAAAACAGTTGAGTTTTCTTGTCGAACCCACCAATAATAGCGATACCAACAACAAGGAAGATAACTCCAAGCGTTCGCTTAAACCACCCCTTTGGATCTGCAGCGATACCAAGTGTGTTCATTATTTTTTGACCAACAATTGACACTATGAGAAGCGAGAGACAGAGCCCTACGGTGTAGGCAAATAGGTATAGCATCCCGAGTGCAGGACTAACTGGGAGTACCGTGGCAAGGACAATGAAGTACGTTGGGCTACAAGTCGAGAACACAGGACCAAGTGCACTACCTACAATGACATCGCCCCAGAAACTATTTTTTTTGTTACCTTTGCCGAGAAGAATATTAGACTTTGTGCTGAGCCTTGCAATAAACTGACCTTCCCAAAGCGATGGGAAAAGAGTGACAAGACCAAGAAAGATGATGATGCCTCCTGAAATCCATTTCCACACATATTCAGGAATATCAATAAACAATGTGCTTGCTTTGAGTAATAGCGTGAAAGCAACCACCGACACACCGAGAGATGTGATGATAGTGAAAGCTTTCTTTTTATTGAACCCTCCCACACCTCCATTTGAAAGCGAGCCCCCAATGATGACAGGAAGCAACGGCAAGATACACGGCGCAAGCACCGTCAAAACTCCCGCAATAAATGAGATGAGAAGGAGTACCATGTTATTTTACCTCTGCCACGAGTGCTGAGAGAGTCGGACTACCGCTCCACTTTTTAATAAGATTTCCATCTTTATCAACCTGCACAAACGTATGCTGATACGTCACGCCGTACTTTTGCTTGAGCACAGTAGCAGTATCGTAATTCACATCTAGTATCGAGAGATCTGAAGGAATCTTTGAAAGGTTAGCTTTAATATCAGCGTCTACTACCCTACATGTCGGACACCAGCTTGCTCGGAAAAACAACACTACATCATGAGTAGCAGAAGCCAACGCTATTTTTTCAGGTGCATATGCTTCATATGATCCTGCTTTCATCATAGTGTCACTTTTCTCCATTCCCTTGTCCATCATGCTTGTCTCCTCTTTTTTCATCATCTCTTCTCCCTCTTTCGCTGTATCTTTCATCATTACTGAATCAGGTTTTTTAGTATCCATCATTGCATCATCCTTACTATTCAGAAATGCATACGCCCCTCCAGCAATCACCACTAACGCTATAACTCCGATAATAATTCCTATGTTTTTGTTCATAAAAAATAGTGATATTTATTAATTCTTCTGTACCTAGTACTATAAATAAAAGAAAAACAGATGTAAAGTAGACTTTACATCTGTTTTTGGGGACAACGTAAGGATGTCTCTTCTAGAGGTTTGTATCACTCCACGTTCGAGTTCCAATTTTGACTACTACCATTGCAATAAGAGCAACAACGAGCCAAGGATCTACTGTGTGTGTATACCCTTGAATTACTATGCCAAGAGTAAGTACTCCTGACCCTGCAAGAAATGCGTTTCTTCCAGCAAGGGCACGGTGCTGGGCATCACGCTCGTCAACCAAACTTTCTCGAAGAATAAAGCTCGCGAATATTCCGAAAAGTCCCAAGGTTATGGCAAGCATGCCCATCACCATCATGTCGGGCATCCAAAAATGAAATGGATTGAGCAGTAAAATGGCAATCGCAATCAAAGCTACAGTAACAATAATTTCTATGAGATTATTTTTCATGGTTCAACTTTATTCACCATAACCCTGAGTTTTTATCGAAGGGCCATGGGATATTTTGAATATTTTTTCGACAGGTATTTTAAAGAAACCAGCGATTTTTAAAGCTAATAAAATAGATGGCGTGTAGTTCCCCTTTTCCAAGGCAATGATAGTTTGCCGACTAACATTCACTTTGGAAGCAAGATCCTCCTGTGTCATACCCATCTCTGCTCTGTATTTACTTACTTCATTCACTATCTTTTCCTGCATATGTAATGATAATTCAATTGTACATATCAACCTATACTATGTAAAGAGAACTTTACACACCATCACTGACCGAAATACTCATTGAGGAATAACGCCAATGTAGAACTCCCGACCTACTTCAACACCTGCGTCACTAATGCAACCATTTGATCTTTCTTTTGAGCATCACTTTCCGCAATCAAAAGCGTGAGCGCAGTGAGTGCCCCCGGATTTATATTTCGCATTGTTTTAACTTTTGCTTTCCTTAAAAACCAAATAAACGCAAATGCGCCTGAACGCTTGTTGCCATCAACAAACGGATGATTCTTCACCATGAAGTACAAAAGGTGCGATGCTTTTTCTTCCAAAGATAGATACAGTGCTTTTCCACCAAACGCCTGCATTACATTGCCCTCAATGCTTCCTCGCGTTCTTTCTTGTGCAAATATCTCTGTTGCTTTATCCTTGTTCAACAATTCGGAGCGAAGATTAGAAATCGCATCGGTTAATTCAATGCCAGCGAGTGTAATTGATTTTTTGGTAGAGCCAACAGCCTTGAGTGTCCCCTTGTCGTACGCATCAAGCGATACGAGAGGAAAGGATAATCCTTATTCTTTCCCGAGTGAGCGCAGAGAGAAAGGTTTCCTTACTCCCCTTTTACCCCAATTAGCCTCTTGTTAGAGGTGCTGGGTATTTTTTCTTCTTGTTGCAATATCATAGGTTTTAGTACTCTAAATACCCTACCTCATGTGAGGGGGTGGAGGTAGATGATTATTGACCTTCTTAATCTGCACAGCTTGGATAGACTCATCTTTAATGCGACCTCTAATAAACACTTTGTCGCCTACTGTAAATTCTTCTAAGTTTTGATCTTCGGGGATACGCACGGTAACGGGAGTGGTGGTTCCCCTTCCGACTGGATTATCGAGGGTAACTACGAGCAGTGAATCCTCAATGGTCTCGATAGTCCCCCGAAAAAAACCTGAATCACGAGCGGGCGGTCTTCTGGTGTCTTCATAAAACCTTCCAATGGGTGGAGGAAGAAGTTCTCGGTCGGCTCGCTGAAGAATCTTTGTGTGAAGTGGAGTGTGCTCAAGTACCGCTCCGCCTGCCAACATTAATGCCATGACTCCGAGAAACAGATAAAGAATGGGGGTTTTATAGGCAAAGCGAAACGAACGCAATAAATGCTCTAGAAGTATTAATAATACGACTTCAGTAAGTGCGAGCTCCCAAGGGAAAAAGATAAGGAATGCTTGCCATCCCGTCATTCCAAAATGTATGAGCGATGCGTGCCCGCTTGCATTCACACTAAACAAAATAAAGCTTGCGAGGAAAATACTCACCACCCCAACCACAACCAGCAGTAAAATGAGCACCACAAGCTTGAGATGAAAATAGAGTTTAGGCTTTTGCATCAACTCATTATTCTTAATCCTCTCGAGGATATCGGTGATTTTATTTTTTTGTGGTTGATTGTTAGTCATGATGTGTCTCTATATTCATTCTTTCATATATTTTCTTCAGAGCTTCCCTTCCCCTCTTCACCCTCACTCCTACCGTTCCCGTAGGAATTTGAAGGATGTCTGATATCTTTTTGTAACTGAAGTCTTCTAAGTAATGAAGAATTATGGCTTCTTTGTACTTCGGTTTTAGTTGATCAAGGCCTACCGCGATGAGCTTCTCCATTTCTTCATGTTCCCTCTCTTGTACCGCTGGATCTTCATACGCCACATGCGAAACAAAAATATCAAAATCAAAGTTTGGTAATGAATTTTTTTGCTGTTTCTTCAGACCATTCACAAAGGCATTATGCGCAATGCGATAAATCCATGAAGAGAACGTAAGCGAGGTATCGAAGCTGTTAATGTTTTTGAATGTACTGATGAAAATGTCTTGCACAATATCCTCAATGTTGTCTTTATCCCACAAAAACTTCCTTCCATAGCGCGAAAGCTTCTTGTCGTACCGCTCCATAAGAACCCCGAACTGCTCCTTTTCCCCTTTCTGGATACGCTCGGCTATTTGTTCGTCTGATTGGGGTACGGATTCATCCATGACTTCAATCTATAACTATTCTAGCTAGTACACTAGCTGAGTCGATATTATTTCAAATAAAAACAGCCCATTAAGGGCTGTTTTTATGAAATCGACTGTGTTGTACCTAATGAGGAAGTGTTTAATTACCTTACCTCAGGTGCACCACCATTTCCATGAGGGCCCTTGCCTCCATCAAACCCATGTCCTCTTCCGCCAAACTGAAAAAGAAAATTTATTGGAATATTGTTTGCAGTTGCCCACTCCTTTAGGCTTGCATGTTCAGCTTGCATCTTGGCTTTGCGCTCTGCTTGAGTTAGGTTTTGATTAGCAGTCTGGTTAGCTTCCATTGAAGCTTTCATTTCCGAAAGCTTGGTAGTAATAAGATTGACTTGCGCTTGGGTAAGCTTTCCATCCGTTACTGCTTTAGCCAGCTTGGTTGCCTGATTTGCCTGCATCTCCGCCATATGTGTTGCGTGCTCTGCCTTCATAACATCGTCAACGACAGCCTGCACCTCTGCCGAGTTCAAATTAAACTTGGTTGCAATAGCAGACACGAGAGAACTCATTGGATTATGTTTATCTCCGGTTGAGACAGTGTCCGCGTATGCGAAGTTTCCTCCAACTACCGCAAGTCCGAGAACAAAAGCCGTTGCTGCAATCATTCGAGACTTCTTTGATATATGCGATAACTTATTTTTCATTGTGTATATAATTACTAAGTAATAACCATGGTGTGAGGAAATAACTTCCATTCACACCTATTACTACACTGTAAGAGTAAGGTTTATTTCAAAATTGCTTTTGAGTATAAAAAACTAGAGTTTTGGGGAACAGGGATTCGGTCACAAGTAAATTTCTTGACTGAAATTTCTCGCGACCCCAGCTCGGTACTTTTGCCTTGTGCGGGGAACAAACAAAAGCATACCTCCGCTTTTCGAATCCTGACGAAAGCGAAACTGTTCGCTTTCTTTCCCACGCAATGATTACATAAAACAAAAGCCACATAGCGTGGCTCGTTTTATGTCATTGCTGGGGAACAGGGATTCGAACCCCAATTAAAGGCTTCAAAGGCCTCTGTCCTACCATTAGACGATTCCCCAAATTACCTACCAAGCGTTAGGATACAGCTTTTAGCTGGAAATTTCTACCTCTAACAAAAAACACCCTGCTTCCCGCAGGGTGTTTTTAAAAAGAAAGACTAGTTTGCTTTTGCGGATGCCTCTGCTTGAGCTGTTGCAGCTGCTTCGGCATTCAGGGATGCAACAATCGCATTTACTATCTGTGCGCGAGTTTCATTTGAAACTTGAGCGCCAGCACCTGCTTTGATTTGAGCATTAGCTTTGAGCGAGGTTTCAATATCATTTTCAACTTTTGATACACCACCGACGAGGAAGCTCCACCATGGCAACCTAACTGTGACCGATACATTGCCATCAGCGTCACTCTTCACGGTGGTATGAGAAGTAACTTTCATTGGAATAAATCCTAAGAATCGTGCCTCATGGCGATATGCAACCTCTACACTACCGTCTCCATTGGCCTCGACGGCTTCAACGTTTTCATTCTGTGCTTCGATATCATCTGCAAATAATTTAAACTGTGCGCTCACATTTGCGTCATTTGATGTTTGTACTTGATTTCCAGAAGCATCGACTGTCACATCCACGGCTGTGTCAGTTTTTGCAGAGCCTGTTTGATTTCCGGCAGAACCCGTAACATCTACATCGGCACCTACTGAAACACCAGAACCGGAATTAACCATAACTTCAGTATTTCCATATAGGGATGCTGCTCCTACAGAAAGAGGAAGCACGAAAAGCGCAATTGGCAATAATTTTATAGCTGTTTTCATATGCGATTTAGCGAAATAGTGTGATTCAGCAGAATCATGTCGGGTGGTGTCCATTAAAGCCCGACCAGAATCCATTGAAACGCGACCTCTCCGCATTAACTTTTAAAAGACCTTCTAATACCCTAGGACTTAGGGCACTAAAAGTATAAGACGACTAAGGCTAGTAATAATTACACCTGTGGATTGTGCAAAAGCTCCATTATTGCAAGCTCTAGTGGCAACTGCGGAACGGGAGAACGAGAAATTTCGATGGAGGCGAGGATGAATTTTCTGAGGGTTTCTGAATTTATTTTTGATTTTGCATCTTTGGCAAGAGACTCTAAGAATGCTCGATCAGTATCAGCAAGATCGCTTGCGAGCTCTTTACCAAACTCTGGTGAGTAGCGGAGCATCAAAAGTACACGCAAGCGCTGAAGAAGAAGCATTGCAAACACATTCATGTCAGCGTTCGCCTTCGTTGCCTCCCCCACTGCCTGAAGTGCTCCATCAGCCTTACCTTCACTTAAATCCGTAATAACCCTTTCCACGAGCTCTAGGCGAGGGGCTCCAGTAACAAGTACCGCTTCTTCAACGCTCACTTTTTTATCAGAGGAGGATGCGAGTATTTTTTGAAGTGTTCCGTGCGCATCTCGAAATGATCCGTCAGCAAGAAGTGAAATTAATTCTGCCGCTGCAGGTTCCAAGGTGAAACCTTCAGCTTTTGCCACCCTCGTTACCATCTCCACCAAAACTTTCTGTGTAGGTTTTTTGAAGGTGAATACTTGGCAACGCGACTGAATAGTTTCAGGAACTTTTTCTAGCTCAGTAGTTGCAAGAATAAACACAACATGACTAGGTGGCTCTTCAAGAATTTTCAAAAACGCATTGAATGCGCCTTTCGAGAGCATGTGCACTTCGTCAATGATGTACACCTTCCGAGGAGACTCAAACGGCATCACAAACGCTTCTTCACGAAGCTGGCGAATATTATCAACGCCTGTGTTTGACGCTGCATCCATTTCATAGATGTCGCGCTCGCTTGCCCCAAGCTCACGAGCAAGAATTCGAGCAACAGAGGTTTTTCCTGTTCCTCGAGAACCTATGAAAAGATACGCATGCGCTGGATGCTTTTCTTTGAGTGCTCCTTCAAGCACTTTAACCACATGATCCTGACCCAAAACATCCTTGAAGGTTGTAGGTCGGTATTTCCTATAGAGCGAAAGATCTGAAGTGGACATTGCCTTTCAGTATAACAAAAAACCTTACGATACGGCCTGTATAAAAAACAACAATCTAGTGCGTGAATGCCTCCTTGTCTTCCCTCGCCAATTGCTCCGCCAAAGGCCAGTTGGCCACGTTCGCTCCGCCACCTAGCGCAGTTACTCGTCTTGTGTGCCCATCGCTTCCGAGTGTAAAAATATGCCAAATGCCATTTACTAATACCTGAAACGCAGTACCTGTTCTGGTCGTTTCTTTACGAAACACACGAGACTCCATTCCATTTCTCATATTTTGAGTCTAAATCTCCACTAACCCAAAGTCAAACCAGCACTACAACACACCCACTACTGCAACTTAACTATTTTCTTGGCGACAGCCCCGACAAAAAGACGGTACGCTGGACGATTCTCCTTTTTGTATGTAATTACAGTACCTAAAATCCTCTTACAGTGACTGCAAACAAGTTGCTGCTTTGTGTGCTTAATTTCTGGAACTATTCTGTCTACATAGAGACGCTTCAGAATTCCCGGTCCATCTTTTTGATAAAGACAAATCACAGCCTTGCAACCCTCACACGAAAGCTCTAGCAGGCGTGAATAGCCACCTCTCGTACGCCGATAGGCATCCTTTTTTAACACAACTGCTTTTTTAACACTTTTAGGTTTCATACCTTATACCTAAATACCATGCAACGAGGTGGTGATAGAATATTGGCAATGGACTCAATCACCATCCGCAAACCCGATGATTGGCATGTGCACCTTAGAGACGGTGCAATGCTTGAAGCCGTTCTACCATTTACTGCACGCGCTTTTGGGCGAGCCATTGTAATGCCTAACCTTTCACCAAACCCTGTCACCACAACTCTTGAGCTACAGGCCTACGGCAAGCGAATTGCTGAAGTACTTAAAGCATATCCAAAATTCACACCTTTGATGACCTACTACCTCACTGATAATTCTTCAGCTGAGGAAATTGCAAATGGTTTTACAAGCGGTATCGCTTCAGCGGTAAAAGCATATCCAGCAGGCGCAACTACAAATTCAGCGCAAGGCGTTACTGATATTAGGAAAGTGTACGAAGTACTTGAAGCGATGCAAAAAGTTGGCATGCCTATTCTCATGCACGGAGAAGCACTGAAAGATGAGAGCGGAAATACCATTGACCCATTTGATCGTGAGAAGGTATTTCTCGACACTACCCTTCCAGCAATTCTCAAAAACTTTCCAGAATTGAAAATTGTTCTTGAGCACGCAACCACAAAAGATGCCGTGGACTTCGTGCGGAATGAAAACAGCAATCGCCTTGGCTCCACAGTGACCATCCACCACCTCATGGAAAATCGAGAGGACGTAGAACATAGCGAAGAACCTGCATACCTTCACTGTATGCCCGTCATAAAAAACGAAGCGAACCAAAAAGCACTTCGGGAAGCCGTAACATCAGGTGACTCACATTTTTTCCTTGGCACCGACTCAGCACCACATCCAGTCTCTTCAAAAGAAAAAACTCCACCAGCGGCGGGTATCTTTACCGTTCCTTCAGCGATTGAACTTTACACACAAGTATTCGAAGAAGAAGGAAAGCTTGAAAACCTAGAAGCATTTGCGTCTCTAAATGGCGCAAAGTTTTATGGCCTTCCACCAAACGAAGAGACCGTCACTCTTACTAAAAACCCTTGGACAATTGATTCACTGGTGCACGTTTCAAACGGCGAGACTATTCGACCTTTTGGCTACGCTGAAGACCCAACAAAACGCTTGATAATAGGATGGCGTATTGCCTAAACTTAAAACTGCCCTCGCTGACTTCTCATCAACCTAATCTATACTGTTTTGAAATAGAATGTTTTTATCCAAGTGATTTGATATATCATATCACTGATATGATATATCAAATCACTTGGAGTATTGTGCCTTCGTTGCAAAGCCACTCCATTGAACACAATCGAGCTTCTTTAAACCACTTTAACCAAGCAACAGTTTCAAAAGTGCCATGCGCACAAGAACGCCGTACTCTGCTTGCTTGAAATAGACTGCATGCGGTGAGTCATCAACTTCTGGAGTTATCTCACCTGCCCGTGGAAGTGGATGAATGAGTATGGATCTCTCTTTCATCTGATCAACCAGTGCACGATCAATGACATACTTACCGCGGAGCTTCTCATACTGATCGTGATCAGGAATCCATTCTTCAGCAATACGCGTTTGATAGACAACATCGGCCTCGCGCATTGCTCCTGCTAAATCATCTGTTTCAGTAAACTGAACTCCTCTCTCTTTCAAATAGTCTTTCACATCATCTTTCATAGCAAGCTCGGGGCCAGACACAAATGTCATTTTCACATTGTTGTACTTACCAAGAAGATACGCGAGGGAACGAGCGGCACGATAATACGCGAGGTTTCCAACGAATGCGATGTGAAAGTCATCAGTGCGACCTATCTCACGAAAAATAGTGTACAGGTCAAGAAATGCTTGTGTTGGATGCTGGCCGATGCCGTCTCCACCATTAATGACGGAGACTTCTGAAACAGCAGCAGCCCTCGCGAGCATTCCCACTTCTGGATGACGAAGAACAATGACATCGGCATAGTTGTCTACGATACGAACAGTGTCCTCTATAGTCTCCCCTTTGGTTGAAGAGGACGACTCGCTCGCATTCTCCATGGAAATAACATGGCCACCGAGTCGATACATCGCTGATTCAAAACTTAAACGAGTGCGGGTAGATGGTGCAAAAAATAGAGACGCCATTATTTTTCCATCAAGATCCTTTGTGCGCTTTCCTTCAAGAGAAGTCGCAACCTGAAAAAGATTATTCAAGGCTTCGCGGTCAAACTGCTGGGTCTCGAGTATGTGTTGCATAGGTGGGGGTTAGTGGATAGTGGTTAGCGTTTAGGCGATACTTCATTGGATCCGTAGGGATCATTTAGAAATAAAAAACTAGGAGGTTTCCGGAAACTTAATTTCTTTGGCTAAGTTTGTATTCCACATGGCGCCCGTTGCACTCATGACAATGTCAGCTCCAGCTCGCAAGTACTCAGCGTAGTCAGCGGGGGTAGTTACACCACCAACGCCACAAATCTTAAATGTACCTCCACTAGCATCTCGTGCACTTTTAAGACGCTGTACCATCTCAAGCCCTGCCCATTTGATGGATGCACCACACACACCTGAGCGTGAACGATTTGGCCCTGGAAGCGCTTGCTCTCCTTTTTCATCCACGATAGTTGCCTGCACGGTGTTAATAGCAGAAACACCATTTGCATATTTTTCAGCAATTTCGGCCAGACGCACGATATCCTCATTGTTTTTGTAGTATCCGACTTTCAACATGAGTGGTGTGGAGCCAATGACGGCACGCAATCCTTCACAGACTTTTTCCGTAACATCCAAGTTGTAGCAAACCAATCCTTCGTTGCCGATATTAGGGCACGACAAATTTACTTCCAAAACCTTTGCGCCTGTCTTTGCGGAAAGAGACCCTGCAAGAATATAGTCATCGATAAATTCATTTTGGCTCTGGTCTGGTTTAACAGTGCCCATGAAACTCAATACTGCGAGCTGGCCTTTTTTCTCGTACAACATCGATTTCTTAAAATCATCTTGCCAGACGGGCGTTTCTTTTGAGGGCACGCCAAATGAGTTGGTGATAGAAATGGGATCAGTGTAATTAACATCCGCCACCAAGGCTTCTGCTTGCGCGCGCTCTAGCGTGAGGTGCTCTCCCGGATGCACCGCAAGTACATTAGGAAATGGATGGCACGGGTAGGCGCCACTTCGTATTGTTTTATAAACTGCAATATCAAATCCAGTATCAAATGCACCCTTCATGAACGCGCTATTTAGTAGAGGGCCAGCTGGAATACCAAATGGTGTGTGGACCTTATGTCCAAAAACATCATGCATCGGCTCGCCTTTTTCTTCATAGGCTGGTGCATTTTTAAATCCACCAAACGGACCTCTCTCGTAGTTTTCTTCATATGACTTCGTAGGATCATAAAAGGGCATAGTGGTCATATTATTGAGAGTGTTCTTTAAGATATTTTGCACCATGCCCAAGTTCAATATTGATTGGAATTTTTTTCAGCCACTCAGGCACTTCACTCTCTGTATAGGCATCAAGTGGCATAAGTGACAGCGAGTGAAATGGAACACCAAGCAATTGTTGAATCAATTCATCCGTTGCGTTTCTGTTTATGAGTGCAACTGCCCCCACCACTTCACCACCCACTGCCTGCACCGCCTGAACAACCTCATTGATTGATTTTCCAGTGTTGACGACATCTTCAATCACCACAACTTTCTTTCCTTTAACCACTGCGTCGTACCCGCGCTTTGTAATGGACTGAATTCCATCAATTGATTCTGTGTAGGCACTCAAAACCTCTCTTCCTAAAAGCACACTCATATGAAATGCCATCCACTGCGAGAGTGCTATGCCGCCAGTTGCAGGAGCTACGATGACATCTGGATTCCAATCAGCGACCTTCTTTGCTAGCACTTCACACAGTCGTGAGGTAAGAGCAACATGAATGAGAATTTTATTTTTGTTTATATACACCGACAAATGCTTTCCTGATGTACCAATAAAATGTCCTTCAGTGATAGCTCCCGCCTCTTTTAGTATGTGAGTGATGTCGTCCATATTCCTCACCATTTAAGCATCTTTCTTATATGCATCCCATGCTTTTGACTCTAATCCTTTCTTTCCAACTTCCGAGAGTGCCATGGCAAATGCTTCCGCAAGCTGACGGTTAGTGATGAGCGGGATATTAAGGTCAACTGCCTTGCGACGAATAATAAAGCCGTCTGATGGATTATTCCCTCCATTACCTTCTCGCACGAGCCCTCGATTTGCGAGATTGATAATGAGCTCGAGCTTTCCTGAATCAAGCAGTGTCCCTACATTTTCTTTCTTGCCGCTCTTAATTTTATGTACAAGTTCTGAAGCAATGCCATGGGTTTTCAAAAATTCTGCAGTGTGTTCAGTCGCAAAGAAATTAAAACCTAATGCTTTGAGTTTTTCTATCGCAGGAAGAAGCTTTACTTTATTTTCCTCACCTCCCAGAGAAATCAAAATATTTTTCTTCGGCAATCGAAAGCCTGCTGACATCATAGATTTCAGAAGTGCCTCTGGGTACGAGCTCCCAAACGCAGCTACTTCACCCGTTGATGCCATCTCTACATACCCGAGTGGGTCAGCGCCCTTAATTCGACTATATGAAAACTGTGGAGATTTTACAGCAACATAATCAAGTTCGAGTGTTTGATAGTGTCCGCTAATGTCTTTACCTAACATTGCTTTTGTAGCGAGCTCAATGAAGTTATAGCCAGTGACTTTGGATACGAACGGGAAGCTACGCGATGCACGAACATTGGTTTCAATAACCTGCAACTTATTTTCTTTCGCCAAAAACTGAATATTGAATGGGCCTGTAATTTTTAATTCTTTAACTACCTTTTTTGCAATGCGCTTTGCACGGCGAATCGTTTCAAGATACGTGCGTTGTGGAGGCAAGACCACCGTTGCGTCTCCTGAGTGAGTGCCTGCGTTCTCAACGTGCTCTGTAATAGCGTAAATTTCGAGCTTGCCCTTTGAAGCCACTCCGTCTATTTCAATTTCTCGTGCATTTTCAATAAATTTTGAAATAACAATCGGGTGCTCAGAAGAAACATCAACCGCGCGCTCCAAAAATCGCATGAGCGATGCTTCGTCGGACGCAATTGCCATGGCGGAACCTGAAAGCACATACGAGGGGCGGACTAGTACAGGGTAGCCAAGTTTTTTCGCAGCCTCACCAGCTGCTTTTCTTGTGGTGAGTTCTGCCCATCCCGGCTGATCAATATTGAGCTTATCTAACAGCTTTGAGAATGTATGACGATCTTCTGCACGGTCAATGTTTTCAGGCGTAGTGCCTAAAATTTTCACACCGTTTTTATGAAGCGGAAGTGCAAGATTGTTTGACACTTGCCCACCCGTTGAAATCACCACCCCTTTAATTTTTTCAAACTGCACAATATCAAGTACTCGCTCGAGAGAGAGCTCTTCAAAGTACAATCGGTCCGACATGTCGTAATCAGTCGACACTGTTTCTGGATTGTAGTTAATCATCACGGTCTCTTTGCCTTCAGCGTGTAGTGTTTTCAAAACTTGCACACTCGACCAATCAAATTCCACTGATGAACCAATCGAGTATGACCCACTTCCAAGAACTGCAATTCCTTTCTTGCCCGGGATGACATCGTGTTCGGTACCGTGATAGGTGACATAAAGATAGTTTGTTTTTGCTGGAAACTCTCCTGCGAGCGTATCTATTTGCTTCACCACTGGAGTGACATTCTTTTTTTCACGAAGTGCGCGCACCGCCACTTCAGTTTTATCCGTAATTGTTCCAATTTGCTTATCTGAAAATCCAGCCTGCTTTACTTGGCGCAACAACTCCACCGTGAGTGTTTCTTTCTTTAAACGCTTCTCAAGCTCGATGATATTTTTCATCTTATCTAAAAACCAGCATGTAATGCCTGAGAGTTTGTGAATCTCCTCAACAGAAACACCTGCACGCAATGCTTCTGCCACAGCAAAAACACGCCTCGTTGTTGGGTCTTTAATTTCGGCCAGATATTTTTCTATATGAAATGCCTCGCCTTTATTTGCAGTAAATCCATCTGCTCCGATCATGAGCATACGAATTGCTTTCTGAAGCACCTCCTCAAAAGAGCGGCCGACTGCCATTACCTCTCCCACTGATTTCATTTCTGTTCCAATGGAGGTAACGGCACTATCAAATTTATTCAAATCCCATCGTGGCATTTTCAGCACCAAGTAGTCGAGTGCCGGTTCAAAACATGCAATAGTCTTTTGTGTTACTGCATTTTTAAGTGTGAGGAGCGAGTGACCAAGCGAAAGCTTTGCAGCAATAAATGCCAATGGATACCCAGTTGCCTTTGAAGCGAGCGCAGATGAGCGAGAGAGGCGTGCATTTACTTCAATGACACGATATTCAGCGTTTATAGGATTAAGGGCGTATTGAATATTACACTCACCCACTACACCAAGATGACGAATAGTTTTAATTGCCACTTCACGCAAGCGGTGATACTCCTCATTCGTTAGTGTTTGTGATGGTGCCACCACAATAGATTCACCCGTATGAACACCCATCGGGTCAAAGTTTTCCATGTTACATACCACAATGCAGTTGTCATACGCATCGCGTACCACTTCGTATTCAATTTCTTTCCATCCTGCAAGATATTCCTCAATCAATACCTGAGGGCTTCGATGAAAGGCTTCTGCAAGTCGAGTTCGCAATTCTGACTCAGAGCGTACTAGCCCAGAGCCTTCCCCACCAAGTGCAAAGCCCATGCGAATCATCACTGGGTACTTTAGTTTTGCTGCGGCCTTTACCGCATCTTTAATATTTTCTGCAGCAAAACTTCTTGCCGTTACTACGCCAATTTCTGAAAGACGCTTAATGAAAAGTTCTCTATCTTCAGTGTCTCGAATAACAGACACTGGCGTGCCCAAAACTTCAACGCCGTATTTCTTAAGAACTCCATTCGCTTCAAGTAGAAGGCCTAAGTTGAGTGCAGTCTGTCCACCAAAACCAAGGAGTATTGCATCAGGTCGTTCTTTTTCTATTACCTCTTTTGCAAAATGTTCAGTGAGTGGCAAAAAGTATACGGTGTCCGCAAGACCTTTGTCTGTTTGCACCGTTGCAATGTTTGGGTTCATCAAAACAGTTCGAATACCCTCTTCTTTAAGCGCTTTAATTGCTTGAGAGCCTGAGTAATCAAACTCGCCAGCTTGTCCAATGCGCAAGCCTCCAGAGCCGAGGATAAGAACTTTTTTTGGTTTTTTAGGCATATTTTTTCTTGTATGTCGCAACCGTTTTTAAGAACTCATCAAAAACCCATGCGGTGTCGGTAGGTCCAGGAAAGGCTTCAGGATGAAACTGCACAGCAGACCACGGCTTTGTGGCATGCTTAATTCCTTCAACGGAGCCATCATTCGCATTTTCAAACCACACCTTCCATTCTTTGGGTAGTGTTTTCCGGTTGATCGCAAACCCGTGATTTTGTGAGGTTATGTAGCAACGAGTACCGACAGTCACATCAGTACATGGCTGATTTTGAGAGCGATGTCCGTATTTTAGTTTGTAGGTTGATGCACCTGCGGCAAGTGCCATAAGTTGAGTACCAAGACATATCCCAAGGATAGGAATATCTTTTTTGAATGCATTTTTTATATTTTGAATTGTGGCATCGCACATTGTTGGATCACCTGGGCCATTTGAAAGAAAGAGTCCATCGTATTCCTCATTAGTGAAGTCGTAATCCCACGGCACACGAAGCACTGTGACACCAGGGCGTGTGAGCGAGCGGATAATATTTTCCTTCATTCCGCAGTCGACTGCAATAATTTTTGTTGGACCGCTTCCGTACACACGCTTTTCTTTGATACTCACTTCTGCTACAAGATTTCTTTTATTTGGATCCTCAAGAGCAATAGTATTTCCTTTGACAGCAAGACCACCAAGCATGACGCCTTTTTCACGAAGCTTCTTGGTGAGTGCGCGTGTATCGACGCCTGAGATTGCGGGGATTCCAGATTTTTTGATCCATGAAGCGAGTGACTGCTTTGCAGATGCACTTGAGTAGGTCTCACTATATTCACTCACAACGAGCCCTGAAATGTGAATACCGGTTGATTCAAAAAATTCGGGCCCTGGAACACCATAGTTACCTACCAGTGGATACGTCAGAACTAAAATTTGTCCTTGATACGACGGATCAGTGAGTGTTTCAACATACCCAACCATCCCAGTATTGAAAACAACTTCACCGGTCGCAGAAACATCTGCGCCAAAACTCTTCCCTTCTATAACGGTTTTGTCTGCAAGGATTAATTTCATATATAACAAGCGAAGCGCTTCCCCTGACAGCACTCAAAAAGAGTGTGCATAAATGCCCACCCTCTTTCTCGCTTGTCGTGGTAAAAAAAACCCCCCAATAAATGGAGGATTTTTGAGGAATTAATTCCCTGTCTGTGGAGAGAGCGAAGCTTGAAGTGATTCTGCATACTCAAATTAAAAGTAGTCTACATGGCTAACGCACTGAAGTAAAGAACCTGTCCACAGCATCCGCTACTTCTGTAGCATTCTCTGCCCTCATAAGTTCCCCCCGAAGCTCTGCGGCACCATCAAAACCATTCACATACGCTTTATAGTGTTTTTTCATAATGGCAAAAGATTTGTGAGGAAGTAATTCCTCAAAAAGCTTCGTGTGTTCCACCATGACTCGTAATTGCTCTCGAATAGCAATGTAGGGTTTCGTAAACCCTACATTGGCGAATAGCCATGGGTTACCGAAGATGGCACGTCCAAGCATCGCGCCGTCGGCACCAGACTCTTCAATTTTTGCTCGAGCATCTTCGATGTTAACAATGTCTCCATTACCTAAGATAAGTGCATCAGGGTTTTCACGATTCCGAATACCCACCGCATGAGCAACTTCTTCCCACCTAGCAGGTACACTCGACATTTCTTTCCGTGTGCGTGCATGAATAATAATTGCGGAAGCATCAGTCTCAAGTAAGTACGGCAACCATTCTTCAAGTTCGTTTTTGTTGTACCCAATTCTTGTTTTTACTGAAACAGGCAGTCCTCCACCACCTCTAATTGCAGCTTCAACTACTGCTTTCGCACGCATTGGATCTCTCATCATCGCGGCTCCCGCTTTTTGCTTTTCAATTGACTTGTCAGGGCATCCCATGTTGAGGTCGATACCATCAAAACCAAGCTCCCTCGCAAGCTCGGCAGTTTTTTCCATATGGTCAGGATTTCCTGTAAAAAACTGTGCAACTATTGGACGCTCTTCTTCAGAGTAGCTTAAATCGGCGAGCAATTTTTTCCGCCCTTCTTCAGGTGCACGCACTAGCCCATCTGCCGAAACGAATTCCGTCCACATCACATCTGGTTTGCCATACTTGGCAATTACTCGGCGAAATGCAGGATCAGTAACATCCGCCATTGGTGCGAGCACCAAAAACGGTTTAGATAGTCTGTCCCAAAATCCCCTATTCATATAGATTAAAATACACCAGAAATAACGAGCTATCTTTAACTCCTTACGGGTGCGACATTCGGAGCACCGGCCATCATTCTTTGAAGAACGGGTTTCATTTCTCTATCGTCACGTAGATGTCCCGCATTCTTAACTTCAATCACACACTCTTTACCAAGTGCTTCCTCGAATTTTCTTGCATGTTGTATTGGCGTACAACGATCACGATCCCCTTGAGCGGTGAGCATTGGAATGCCTTTGATTCTATCTATATTATCTAAAATGTAGCCTTCTGGAATAAACAAATCATTCGATAGATAGAGGGTTTCTATGCGTGCGGCAGCAATAGCATTTTCATCGCCCACTACATAGGATTCGATAGTACTTGGATCGTCCGGTGCACAAAGTGTAAATTCATACATGGCATATTCTTCAGCAAATTTCTGAGCAACTTTTTTGTCAGAGCTGTTTACCATTTTTTTATAGTAGGCAAGCACTTGTCTAGGATCGACTAACCCATCAGAACCTTTCCCGCGCTCTTGAGGAGGAACCATACCCACAAATCTCTCCCATTCTTTTGTATAGAGGAATGTAGAGTCACCGGTCTGATCGGCAAACAATCCTTCGGTTTCTTTTTTAGTGCCAAGGTACATACTCCACATCGCAAGTGATGCTGTTTTTTCAGGATGCTCAATGGCATAAAGAAGAGCCAAAGTTGAACCCCATGAGCCTCCTGCTACATTCATTTTTTCCAACTCAAACTTTGTACGGAGTTTTTCCATATCACTAATGATATGGAAGGGTGTATTAATTTTTTCTATCTCTTCTTTTTTCATCCCACCAGCTGACGGAGAACTTTCTCCACAACCACGCTGATCAAAAAATATCACATGGTCAGTTTCTGGATTAAAAAGTGCGACATGGGAACTATTGAAAGACTGCCCGGGACCACCATGCAAACACATGAATGGGTTTCCATTTTTGTTTCCCCACTCAATGACATACACTTTTTGCCCTTCACCTACATCAACATACCCGCTCCATAAAATATGTTTTACAGCTTCTTTTCCTGTTTTAGCTTCGGCTATTTGTCCAGGCGTCCTAACGCTTTCTTTTTCACGAGCCATTTATTTACTATAAAACAAAACAAGAAAAATACAAATACCCACAACTACGGCGTACAGCCACACTGACTACAGACATTCAGAGAGCAGGGACACACTAACGCACATCCCTCGTGATGACAGAATCCACATGTAGGAGCCACAAATGTTCTTTCGCGTGACATCTTATTCTCCTTTAAACTTTATGTATACCTTGTCGCCAAAACGGAAATCCGCATATTCAAAATCCTTGTTCTTTTTAAAACTCTGAGATGCAAAAACCGAGGCAATGTTTTCAAGAGTTGCTTGCTGGTTTACTGTGCGAACAAACTTCAATATCTCACCATCTTTGAATGCAAGCTCAACATCATTCGAAGCACCATCAACAGTAACGGCTTTCGGGGTGCGATGTATAGATGAAGCAATACCAGTAACTAAGGTGTTGAGGGAGGCAAACCCTCCATCAAGGTACGTGCTACCAATGGGCACGCCCGAGAGTGCACCGTAAAAACGAATTGTTGGTGTCGCATCCGTCGCAGAGGCAAAAATAAATCCGTTTTTGTCGATACTGTAACAAGCTTCCTCTGCGGTGGCGCCATCACACCACAGAGCGGTCGCCACTCGCTCTTCCGTAGTCACAGTAAGTGCATTGAAACCATTTCGAGAGATGGTGATTTTTGCAAGCGGAGGAAAGGCAGTAGCTACGGCATTCTCTATATTTCTTTTTGGAAACAATAAGGAGTTTCTGTAGGGAATCCAATAAGCATATGAACCATCCAATTTTTCTTCAACAAGTTTTTTGACTTCGTCAGCTGAAACTATTGAAGTTCCTTTCACTTCAATTGAAGCAATTGTGGTTGCGGGAATACGCGCAAGAAACCACACAGCTATAAAGGATAGTGCGACAACTGCACTGCCCGCAGCAACCTTCACCCAGACTAATCGGCGACGCCTCTCTCGAAGACTCAGTTTTGGCTGTTGTGAGTTTGACATAGAGACCTTAGGTCTTCAGTATATCCTTTCCCACATATTGCTGAAGAACTTTTGGAACACGAACTGTGCCATTTGATTCCTGATAGTTTTCAAGAATAGCGGCGAGGGTGCGCCCCATTGCTACGAGCGTTGCGTCGTTCATGTGTACAAATTCCATAGCACCGTCAGCGCGCTTTGTTCTGGTATTCAAGCGACGAGCTTGAAAACCGCCCATGTAATCTGAGGTATGTGTTTCGCGGTATGCGCCTTGCCCTGGCATCCACGTGTTCATATCAAACTGCCTTTGATCGGGGAAGCCCATGTCTGCGGTGCAAATGGAAATTACCTGATACGGCAAACCGAGGAGTTGTAAAAAATGTTCCTGAAGTGCCACCATAAAATCCTGCTCTTGGTATCCTTCTTCTGGTTTTGTGAATGTTTCCATTTCCACCTTATCGAAGTGATGCATACGAATGAGTCCACGAGTGTCTTTACCATAAGAACCTGCTTCTCTACGGAATGACGGTGAGTATCCAACATAACGAATAGGGAGCATTTCCTCAGGAATAACCTCGTCCATATGGATAGGTCCCAAAGTATGCTCTGCACTTCCAATTAATACTTCATCATCTTTATCAAAGTAGTACCGCTCTTCTATTGGATCGAGGCGCGCCATTCTATTCATTACAGCCGAACGCACCATATAAGGAGGTATAACAGGAATGAAGGGCTTCGAAGAGACTTTTAAACCAGCACGCTCAATGACACCTTTCAAAATATCTTCGTCTGTAAGAACCTTCATTGCAAGATTGAGAAGTCCGAATTGCATGAGTGCGAGATCTCCCATGAGGTATGCAAAACGAGCACCAGAAACTACTCCCGCCTTTTCAGAATTTATGATGCCTAAGTCACTCCCTATTTCAAAATGTTGCCGTGGAGAAAAAGGACCGAAACTTCGCTTCTCGCCAATCTCACGAAGCACCACATTCTCATCCTCACTCGCACCAATAGGTGTATCCGGTGAAGGAATGTTAGGGATCTTCAAAAGGAGTGCAACTAAGTCTTTCTCTAGCGCTCCATGGCGAGCTTCAAGTGCTTGCAACTCTTCTTTAAGAAGTTTGCCAGTTTCAATATCTCTCGTTGCAGCTGCTTCATTTCTTTTGCGATTTACTTCTTCAATCCTCTGCTTCACACCCTTACGTTCTTCGTGCAACTTCAATACTTCGTCAATATCAACAGGTTTCCCTTTTTTATTTACAATCGCTGCGCGAACTATATCGGGATTATCTTGAATGAATTTGATGTCTAACATGGGAATAAGGGTTAGGGTTTAGGGGATAGCGTTTAGAGAGGAGAACAAATCCAAAACACACACCTCTGAGTTAAAATAGTAACACGATGGTTGAAATCAAAAAACTCAAACCACAAAACTTCCCAGCACTTCTTTCTGAAATCAACGACCCGCCAAGCACACTCTACCTACGAGGGACTTTGCCACCACCAGAAACAAAACTTCTTGCCGTTGTGGGATCGCGGCGTATGAGCAGATATGGGCAAGATGCTTGCGAACATTTAATTGCTGGACTTGCTGGATATCCTATTTCTATTGTTTCTGGCCTAGCTCTTGGCATTGATGGTGTTGCCCACAAGGCGGCACTGAAAGTGGGTTTACACACTATTGCGGTTCCTGGCTCTGGGTTATCTGAAGAGGCGCTCTATCCGCGAGCACACCTTATGCTTTCAAGAAATATCCTCGATTCCGGAGGAGCACTTCTCTCGGAAATGGAACCAGATGAACACGCAGCTCCCTACACATTTCCTAAGCGTAATCGCATCATGGCAGGGATGAGTCACGCCGTCCTTATAATAGAAGCAGGTGTGAAATCAGGGACACTTATAACGGCACGATTGGCCACTGAATATAACCGCGAGCTTCTCATCGTCCCTCACTCGATTTTTTCCGAAGGAGGTGCAGGGGGGCACTTATTTATGGGCCTTGGGGCAAGGCCGGTTCGGAGTGCCGACGATATTCTTGATGTATTTGATATGAAAAAAGAAGAGATTAAAAAGAGCATTGAACTCACTCCTGATGAAGAGCGTGTGATTGAAATTCTTTCCGCTCCCATGCCCCGCGATGAATTAATTCGTGCATTGGGAGTGGCAACAGGTAGTGCAAATGTTCTTCTTACACAAATGGAAATTCGTGGAATTATTACAGAATTCATGGGAGAAATTAGGAAAAATATTTGAGCGTGTAGTTGACACGATTCAATTCATGCCGTACTAGTGTCTCGTAATGGCAACAAAAAGTGCAGGTGCAAAGAGCACGCTCGTTATCGTTGAGTCGCCCGCAAAGGCAAAGACGATAGAAAAATACCTCGGCGCAGGCTATAAGGTGCTTGCTTCCGTTGGGCATGTTCGTGATTTACCAAAGTCTAGCAAAGATGCTATTGATATTGAAGGCGGATTTATACCTCGCTATGTCACTGTTCCAGGGAAAGGAGATGTCATAAAAAAAATTGTAGAGGCTGCAGAAAAAGCTGACGAAGTGCTTCTTGCAACCGACCCCGACCGTGAAGGAGAAGCAATTGCGTGGCACTTAAATGAAGCGGCACACCTTAAAGGTGCGAAGCGTGTGGTCTTTCATGAAATTACCAAAGACGCAGTAACAGAAGCAATTGCGCATCCACGAAAAATTGACCAAGACCTTCGAAAAGCACAAGAAGCTCGGCGTGTACTTGACCGACTTGTGGGATACGACCTTTCAGGACTCATTTGGAAGAAAGTTCGCTACGGTCTTTCGGCAGGAAGAGTGCAATCACCCGCACTTCGCATTCTCGTAGAAAAAGAACGAGAAATTCGTGCATTCACTCCGGTGCAGTATTTTGTTATCACTGCTGATTTGAAAACCCCCCGAGGTGACACATTTACTGCTACCTGCTCAACTGAACCAGCTACCATTGCCGAAGCCGAAGAGATTGTAAAAAATGGCACTAAAGGTGCATGGGTAGTTGCAGATGTTACTTCTTCTCCAGTAAAGCGTTCCCCAAAAGCACCATTCACTACATCAACACTCCAGCAGTCAGCAAGCTCACGCCTTGGCTACTCCCCTTCACGCACCATGCGCACCGCGCAAAGACTTTACGAAGCTGGGCACATAACCTACATGCGCACTGACAGCACAAACCTTGCTGAAGTTGCAATGAACGCAATCGCCACTCATGTGAAAAAAGAATACGGGGCAAACTATCTTGAAACTCGTAGCTACAAAACCAAAAGTAAAAATGCGCAAGAAGCCCATGAAGCGATACGCCCTACAGATATTTCCGTAAAAAAAGCAGGTGCGACTGAAGAAGAGGAGCGCCTCTACGCACTTATTTATGCTCGCGCTGTCGCTTCACAAATGGCAGATGCAATAATGACCCGTGCGAAAATTACCGCCATAACAGAAGGCGTACCTGAATTCGGTGTTACTGGTTCCACTGTGCAATTTGATGGATGGCTTGCCGCAGACACTGACGCTAAAGGAGAAGAAACAATTCTTCCTGAAGCAAAGAAAGGAGAAAAATTAAAACTAGAGAAAATAGAATCCCAAGAAAAATATACGCAACCTCCTGCTCGCTACACAGAAGCTGGCCTTGTTAAGGAACTTGAAAAACGAGGTATTGGCCGACCATCAACATACGCCTCAATCATAAAGACCATTGTTGATCGAGGGTATGTGGAAAAAATTGGACGAGCGCTACATCCAACAACCACAGGAGAGGTAGTCTCAACATTTCTAGAAGAAAACTTTGAAAAATACATCAGCGATTCATTCACTGCTGAAATGGAAAATGAACTTGACCAGATTGCTTCGGGCGAGCGCGAGTACACAAAAACTTTGAAGGATTTTTACAGACCATTTTCAAAAGATGTTGCATCAAAAGAAGACATTCCAAAACTCACTACCCTTGGTGATGTTCCAGAAGAGTTCCCCTGTCCTTTGTGCGGGCACGCAATGGTTATGAAGCTTTCACGCACTGGCGTGTTCATGAGTTGTGCACGATTTCCTGAGTGTAAAGGTTCCCGTACCGAAAAAGGAGAAGTCATTAAAGAGAGCGAATCCATCGGTGATCATCCAGAAACTGGACACCCAATTCATGTACGCGTTGGCCGTTTTGGTCCGTACCTAGAAATGGGTCCGAAAATGGAACCAGTACCAGAGGCTGTGGATGGAAAAAAGAAAAAGAAAGCAAAAAAACCAGACACAAGAAAAGCCAGTATTCCTCCTGACATAATTCCTGAATCAATAACAATGGAGCAGGCTGTTAAGCTTCTTTCACTTCCTCGAGAGCTTGGTATTCATCCTGAATCGAGCATGCCTATCACATCCGCTATAGGAAAATTCGGTCCATTCATCGTTCACAATGGTGATTTTCGTTCACTCAAGGGAGCCGATGAGCCGTATGGAATTACCTATGAACGAGCACTTGAAATATTGAAAGAGCCTAAGAAAGGACGCCCCGGCATTGCTATCGCACGCGAAGTAGGAACGCATCCACGCACAAAGAAAAAAATATATCTCTATAAATCAAAGAGCGGTTTCTTTTTGAAAAAAGGCTTCAAGCATGTGCGAATTCCCGATGGAATGGATCCAGAGAAACTCACCGTGCCAGAAGCACTTGAATTATTAAAGGCGTCTTAGACGAGAGGCGTCGGCAAATCCAGTACGAGCAACATCACGAAATAAATGCGCGTGTGGTGAACGATAATTAATCAAGACCGCTGTAGCAAGATTCCAAGCAGCTAATTCTAAGTTAGTAGCTCTACGAGCTATTCTTGCAGGACTCATACGACGAACCCTTCCCGGAGGCAAACTTTCGTGCGCAGTCATTTAAAAATTTTATATCAAAATTTAAATAGAATGTCAATGATTCTCAGACTTTTACTAAAATTAACATGGTCACGAATGCTAGCCCCTAAACGCTAAACGCTATACACTATTCACATGCCTCATGCTACAGACGACATCATCCGTGCGATGCAGTCCCCTTCCTCGGAAGATCAGAAAGCAATTCAGGTGGCGTATGAATTTGCAAAAGTAGCCCACGGTGAAGAAAAAAGAAAATCGGGTGAACCCTACATCATTCACCCAACTGCAATTGCAGTGACGCTCGCCAAGCTCGGGATGGACCGCGAAACAATTGTTGCAGGAATTCTTCATGACACAGTTGAGGACACGCCCGTTACCATCGAAGAAATAGAAGAAAAATTTGGTGCGACGGTGCGATTTTTAGTTGAGGGGGTCACGAAGCTTTCAAAATTAAAATATCGCGGAGTAGAGAGGCACGTGGAAAGTTTACGGCGTCTACTCGTTGCAACTGCAAACGATATTCGCGTCATCATCATCAAGCTTGCTGATAGGCTCCACAACATGGAGACAATTAACTTCGTTGAACCTATTGAAAAACGAATGCGCATTGCGCTCGAAACGAAGGAAATATATGTCCCTATCGCCGAAAGACTGGGTATCGGTTTAATAAAATCACAACTCGAAGATTTAGCATTCAAAACACTAGAACCTGAACGATACAAAAAAATCCACCAATTCTTGGAGGAGCGTGGAGAAACGGAAAAAGAAGCACTCGACAGAGCGCTTAATGACCTGCGCAAAGCACTTGCTGAGGCAGGCATACGCAACTTTAGAACAGAATCGCGCGTAAAAAATGTTCATAGTTTTGCCACGAAGCTCATTCGCAAAGGCAACGACCCCGACAAGGTATACGACATATTTGCGATTCGCATTATTGTTCCAACACTTGAGGACTGCTATCGATCATTTGGAGTTATTCACAATATCTGGAGACCAATCCCAGGACGCATTAAAGATTACATCGCAAGCCCAAAGCCGAACGGCTACCGTACTCTCCACACCACAATCATCACTCCTCATAAACTGATTATTGAAATTCAGATACGCTCTGAAGAGATGCAACAAGAAAGTAAGTTTGGGGTGATGGCACATTTCATATACAAAAACAAAAGTCAGGGCAGCGAGCCTGGAAAAGATTCAAAAATAGGATGGGTAGGACGCTTTGTTCCATCGCTCATGAAAATGACGCGCGCAGAAAAATCTCTCACGCAAACCAGTACACCAACACCGCGTTGGCTCACAGACTTGAATACCGCAGCAGAAGATTTTGAGGGGGAGGAAGCATTTCACGATGCACTTCGTGAAGACTTTTTTGCACGAAGAATGTTTGTGTTCACTCCAAAAGGTGATGTTATCGACTTACCTATTGGCGCAACGCCGATAGATTTTGCATACGCAGTACACACAAATCTTGTTGACCTTATGTCTGGTGCTAGGGTAAATGGAAAAATGGTTGGTCTTGATACAGAGTTACACAAAGGGGATATTGTTGAAATACAAACAAAAAAAATAGGAGTGCCTAATAAAAAATGGCTTGAGTATACAAAAACTGCATCGGCTCGTCGCTACATCCGCGCAACATTAAAGAAGAAAGAAAATAAATCCTAGCTCTACGCCGACCACTCCAAAGGATTTCAAGTTAAAAGATTAAAAATTTTCTCTTAGAAAAAATTCACCCATATATGGGTGAATTTTTTAAAGATATACTGCGGAGGATTTTCCGATGACTTGATATATCAAGTCACTGCCACCCTCTTTAAAATAAAATACCCCAAGATGAAACCTTGGGGTATTTTATCTATTCTGTTATACAGGCGGAAACTAGATAGAGAAATGTTTCAAAGAAAAGTCATCATCATTCGAAGGAGGTGGAGGTACGGAAGCGAGCGTTGAAGGCACATCTACCATATCATTTCTTTGTTCTTGAACCTCTGAGATAGAGCTCTCCACTTGAGGCGAAATACCGCGGCGCTCCATATGCGCGAGCATACCTTCCAAATCTTCTGTTGAGAAAAAATCAATGATGAGCTTTCCTCCCTTTTCCTGTGCTTTAATTTCAACCTTTGTTCCTAACGACTCTGCGAATGCTCGTTCAAGTGCCTCGATTTGAGGAGTAACATCACGCTTTCGTGCTTTCTCAACAGCAATTTCGCGTGTAATTTTTTCAACATCACGCACTGACAGTTTGCGAATCATGATGTCACGAAAAACCGTCTTTTGTTCTTCAGGTCTGTCGGAGAGCATAAGTAGTGCTCTCGCATGACCTTCATAAATAGCACCGCCAATAACTGCCTGTTGCATTTCAGCAGGTAGTGCAAGAAGGCGAATTGAGTTTGAAACATACTCACGACTCTTCCCCACCTTCACGGCAATTTCAGAATTGTTTAAGCTAAACTCTTTCTGCAGACGATCAAAAGCGCGTGCGCGATCAATAGCATTCAAGTCTTCGCGCTGTAAGTTTTCAATAATAGCGAGCTCCAAACGTACACGGCTCTGTTCTTCAGTGGAGCGAATAATAACAGGCACCTGAGAGAGCCCTGCCAGCTTTGATGCACGGAGCCGGCGCTCCCCCGCGATGAGTTCATAGTAGGTTGAAAGTCCGCCATCTTCACGCGACTCTTCGTATCGTGTGACCATAAGTGGCTGTAAGACACCGTACTGACGAATAGAACCAGCAAGGTCTTTCAATTTTGCTTCATCGAACTCGGTACGTGGTTGATACTGGTTTGGCCGTATTTTTTCAACCTCGACCCAAAAAATTGCATCTCCTTGGAACTGTGACATGGGAAAATTGTAACACGAACACAAAAGAAGCGTGAGATAAAAAACCATCCTGTTTCTCAAAAATTGAGAAAATTCAAAAAAAATAAACCACCTAACCTGCTCCCTGCCACCCTTTACCTGTATAGTATAATTTAACGACCGTTAAATTATACTATACAGGTGGAATGGCGCGGGGGTTTTAGTTTTTTAAAGTATCGAACATGAATCTCTGATGCAGATCATTCATCTAGCCTAGTATTGAATACAGCACGGCAACTAGACCTCACTGCTCCTTTCGGGTACTCTACACAAAGCAACAGACGAGTCCTAGTTGCATAAGCCGGAGTGGTGGAATGGTATACACGCACGACTCAAAATCGTGTCTCGCAAGGGATGAGGGTTCGAGTCCCTCCTCCGGCACAGTGAACAAAGTAAACGGGCCGGAAGCACACCAGACTACTCTGGTGTGCGAGAGGAACTCGAAAAGCGGAGCGATGTTTTCCGTTTCGGAAAACCGCGAGCTGGGGTAGCGGAAAATACTTGCCAAGTTCCATCGTGGACCAGTAAGAAATCAACAGGCTCATCCCAAGATTTGCGTTTTAGTTTCTCTTCGGAAAGTTGGGCTGTATTTAAAACACCGATACGTACCCAGTCTTTTGGTAAGTCCTTGAGAAAACGGTCATACCAGCCTCCACCACGGCCATGGCGCGTTCCAAAATGATCGAATTGCCTGCCCGGAATAAGCACGCAAACCCTTTCATCTGCATGAGCTTTCAAAAGCGACAGTGCAAAATCATGCGGAGAAATATCCCTGTCTGCAAGAATGGAACGCCCGGAGTTAAAAATTTTATTTTTAACTAGAAACTCATGCGGATTAGGCTCATCGCCCATCGGTGAATACCCAATGATGGCATCCGCCTCACGAAGTTTTTCAAGAAGTTCTTCTTCAGGATTCATTGATGTTCCCTAAATGATCCCTACGGATCCGACGAGGCATCGCCTACCCGCTAATTAAATCTTTCCAACCAAATCCAAATCCCCTCCTTTCAGCGTATCGTCACCTGGTTTCCATGCAGCAGGACACACTTGACCTCCGTGAGATCGAACAAATTGAGCAGCTTGAAGCTTTCGAATAAGTTCTTGTGCAGAACGGCCAATTGAATTGTCATTGATTTCCATCGTAGAAAGAATGCCATCTGGATCAATAATGAATGTACCGCGGAGCGATAACCCTTCATCTTCCATGTGTTCAAGTCCATCATTTTCAATATAGGTCCCGAAGGCTCGAGCAAGTCTACCTGCAGTATCTGACGCCATAGGAAATTCAATTTTGGCTATTGCTGGCGATGTATCGTGCCATGCCTTGTGCACAAATACTGTGTCAGCACTTACACTGATGACTTCAGCATCTAAATCTGTAAAAACCTTATGAGAATCAGCCAGCTCTTCAAGCTCTGTAGGGCACACGAAAGTGAAATCCGCAGGATAAAAAAACAACACAAGCCACTTACCTTTATAGTCAGAAAGTCGAATTTTCTTTATTTTTTCGTTGTGAAATACCTCGCATTCTAAGTCAGGAATTGCACGTCCAACACGCACCATGCTCGTAAAACATTCTGAGCTATCACCTTCTTTGTCTTTTTTTTCTTTTGCCATTGCAGTTCTAATGAAGCTAGTTCTAACGATTATCATGATAGCATACCAGCCATAATGAAAGAGAAAACTATAGTCATCCTTGGACCTACTGCGGTCGGTAAAACAACCATTTCTATTGAAATCGCTAAAGCGCTCGACGGTGAGGTTGTGTCTGCGGACTCACGGCAAGTTTATAGAGGACTTGATATCGGAAGTGGCAAAGTTACACCGTCTGAAATGAATGGAGTTCCCCATCATCTCATTAATATCGCAAACCCGGAGGAGATATTTTCTGTATCTGATTACCTACACCTAGGCAGAGAAAGCTTGAACGACATACTCACTCGCAAAAAAGTTCCTGTCGTCGTCGGAGGCACAGGATTCTATATTGATGCGCTCTTGGGAAATATTTCACTTCCTAATGTACCGGCAGACCCAAGCTTAAGATTTCAGCTGTCAGGTTTTAGCTTGGAAGAATTAAATGCAGAGCTTCAGAATTTAGATCCTGAGAGAACTAAAACTATAGATACAAAAAATCCAGTACGCTTAATACGAGCCATAGAAATAGCACGGGCACTTGGTGCAACCCCTCAATCCGCACCAGAGGCACCCTACAATGTTTTATATATTGGACTCACTTTGCCACTCACTCAATTGCAGGAAAAAATACGCACTCGTCTTCTCGCTCGTCTAGAGTTAGGAATGCTTGATGAAGCAATTCGGCTCCACGCACACGGACTCTCATGGGAGAGGATGGAAAATTTGGGGCTTGAGTATCGGTATATGGCACGACATCTCCAAGAGCATATTTCATACGAAGAAATGGTAGCCCAATTGGAACTAGAAATTCGACACTATGCAAAGCGCCAAATGACGTGGTTTAAGCGAAACAAAGATATTCAGTGGTTTACCCCGAACACAGTTGATGGGTTTAATCCGGAACAGAAAAAAGAAATTCTCGCACTAACAAAAAACTTTATTTCTCCCAACTACTCCAATTAATCGGAGTAGTTGTTCCAAGTATGAAGCTAGTCACCTTGAAATTTCACTGAATCAGGACAGCCCGGTAAGCCAAGGTTCTTATCGGCATAATATTGATTCACCCAACGAGGAGTTTGAACTGTAGTGACGATTGAGCATAATTCTTTTGGAGATAGACCGATTCTCTTAGCTAAATCATCAGTTGCTTTTCTTCTTACCTCAGCAAGAGGCTCCCCCGCTATTACCAGTGAGAAAGAGCGATCTAAGGGAAAGTAGTTAATCTCATAATCAAATTCGGACGGATTGGTACTTGTGACATTGGGATACAGAACATAAAAAACTCGATTATCTGGCTCGGCAATAACGTCAGGGTCTTTAGTAAAATCTTCTACAAACAAAATGTCTCCAGTAACTGTACGCACCTCTAAGGTGTTTGAACTCTGCACCGGCACTCCCTGTGAAGCAGTAGAAACAGACCCTCGATTATCTTTCGTTCCAAAGAATGGAAGTGTAGCTGAGAAGAAATCTTCATTAGCGGTAGTTGTCTCGGTGGCGTTTGACCCGAAAGAAAAGAAATACAGTACGCTCAATCCGAGAATGAGCAATAAGGCCCCGAAGGCAATTATAAGAGTTGGAGATAATTTCATACGAGCTAGATATTCATTAACCATTAGGATAGACCGAGCGGGGTAATTGAAAATGCATCGAATCGTAACACCTGTTTTGCATGAAGGTTGGACTACTACCCCCCCACTGATACGGAACACCAGTCTGCCGACTGCCACAAGCAAATGCGTCATTTATTGCTCGATAGTTTGCATTAGGAGGTGCACATGAGCCCCCTGTTCTAGTCACTATGCCTCTAATAATAGGGTGAGCGTCGACAGCCATACCTTGGATATGCCGAGAATCTGTAGCAGTGCTAGACCTCTGACGAAAACCGCTCGTCACCTGAAACTGAATAGCGGAACAAGCGTGAGCTGCATTGACGAGTCGGACGAGGTCAGGATGAACCCCCGCAAGATTGTCATCAGGGCTTGTTGGAGCAACTGGAGTCCCACCCCCAACCACTGGAGGCCGTGTAGTTGGTGCACCGGGTGCATCTGGGAAGGCTGCGGACTCAGGATTCCCAACGCAAGAGATTCTGGTCCAAACACTAATACCTTTCCCCGTCAACACCGAAAAAGTAATATTCACCAGAAGCCATGCGGTGAGCACAATACATAAGCCAACGAATACATTAATGAACACACCGTGCGCTTTCTTTACTTGATCTGGCTTGCTTGCTGCGGTTACATACAGAATACCTGCATAGGCAAACATGAGTGTGGCAACAATGACAGAGAAGGCAACAGCGAAGTTAATGACATTGTTTGCAAGTTCGGAAAGATCACATGCTCTACACTCTGCTCCCTCACATTGAGGAACTAGTCCCCCACCACTCCCACTTAAGAGTGCCGAAGGGTCTTGTTGAACTGCAGCAAATGCCACGAGTGGCATGAAGAATAGTATCGGAAGGAGAAGTATTAGTATCTTTCTCATCACACAATGAGTATACCCTTGAAAAGCTCCTTTCGGCCTGCATATGAAACCTTTCCACACCTCGAAGAACCACATATTGACTTTCCTCATAGGAAGCACATGATTTAGTAAGATAGAGCCTAATTATTCGTTTTCTGAAAATAAACTAAAAACATGGGATCAAGACACGAAGCTCGACATCGTGCTCAAAAGAAACCTTGGGGTGCAGCACTGCTCGCAGCCGTCACTCTTGGCTTTGCTGGTGATGCGGGGGCGCAGAGTCAACCTGACCGAAGCTTCTACTTTAATCGTGACCCTGAGCTTCCCCTAGCGGAAAACATTAGAAGATTTAATCTAATGCAAGCAAGACGGAGGAGTGGGGAGATATCAGATGATTGCATGGAAATTATAGCTATTACAGAAAGACAGCTACGAGCAGATCAACATCCGGAATACTTAGAAGAAGATGTCTCAGCTTGCAGTGGTAAGGAATATAATAGATTATCAGCTCTCGACAGAGCAAACGCCAGGCGTAGGGGCTCAGCAGGGATGGCAGATTTGCCGGCAGATCGTCGAGGTAGCGGAGGAAATCCTTAATTACCCATGCTATGAAGTGATAAAAAACCTGCCCACATTTAACCGGCGGGTTTTTATTTATAATTCTGAATCCACCACTTTTTTACTAGTGGAAGTGACTGCGTAGAGAGGAGGTACCCAACAGCTGGCACTAATGCGTTGAAAATGAAATTGCTGATGCCTAAGATCGCAAGAATAAAACACGCGACAACATAGGTGATGATAGTAATAGTGAGAATGCGAAACCAGCTTACTTCCCAAGCTTTTTCGGCTTCTACCTTCAGGTTTCGCGCTTGGATGAGCTGTACTTCCCTTTCTAATTTCTGTATGCGATCTTCTGTCATAGAATCAGTGTAACTCACCCATTTCAAAAAATACTACCAGATTTCAGCACTAAATAAGGTTAATCACTTCTTAATTATCACTACGCAAAACCCTTTTTCCATCTTTCAGATTTAAAAGCACAATATAGTATAATCTAACGGTCGTTAAATTATACTATATTGTGCATTGAGGCTCGAAAGTTAGTCCTGATGTTGATTTGGGCTGTGACCTCGCTTTTCTAATGCGCTACAGAGCAAAAACCAATCAGTGTATGGAAATGTTAGGATTGTAATCAATGCCTATAGATATTCTCAACCCAGTTTCTTCAACGTACATCTTCGCAGTATTGCTGTTCGTGGGGCTGTTGTTTTCGTTGAGGAAAAAAGAAGGCACAGAGCTCATACCTCCAACTCTTTCACAGGAACTTAAGGGATTTGCCATGCTTGCAATCATCTTGGCGCACATTGGATATTTTCTAGTCAGTGACCATCGCTTCCTTTTTCCTCTTTCAATTCTCGCTGGTGTTGGAGTTGATCTCTTTCTTTTTCTATCCGGCTTCGGGCTTGCGCTATCTGCTCTCAAAAAGAAGCTTCCCCTGAAAGCCTTTTATCTTCGCCATATTCCTAAACTCTATATCCCCTTTTGGGTAGTACTTACAGTGCTTTTTGTTGCTGATTTTCTGCTACTGAATAAGGCCTATTCATGGAATTATATTCTGCAGTCGTTTGCCGGCTTTTTTCCTCACGCCAATCTATTTACCGATATCAACTCCCCTCTTTGGTACTTCACCTTTATTCTTTTTTTCTACCTTCTATTTCCTCTTCTATTCCTGAAAAAAAGACCTCTACTTTCAGCACTCCTCATGTATGGAGTAGCGAAGGGCATTATGTTTCTGCATCTGCCTATTTTAAAAGACACTGAACATCTCTATCTCCTTCATACTATTGCGTTTCCTTTGGGTGTAGCGGTAGCAGGGCTCTATGAGAGGTACTCAAAAAAACGTGAGTATCTAGAAGGACACATCAAAAAATTGAGCGTCTGGATCCTAATTCCGACCATCATTTTTCTTGGAGCAATCTTCTCTTACTTTGCTTATTTTTCTGGTGTTGGTACACCAACACAGCAGTACATAAGCCTCCTCTTAGCCGTATTACTTCTCATTCTTTTTATTCTTAAACCTTTTCGTGTTGGCCTCCTGTATCTCTTGGGGATTTATTCCTATGAACTCTATCTTATTCATTGGCCACTCATGTCACGGTACGACATTCTCTACCAGAGTGTTCCCGCGTGGTTGGCAACGGCGCTATATATACCTCTCCTTTTGGGATTAAGCTGGCTTTTGCACAAAACGGTTGGAGTTATGTTAAAAAAGAAAAATTAGTTAGGTGCTGTGCAAAAATAACTAAGTTTGACAGTTATATTTTCCCTTTACCGAAGGCGTTCCAAGGGAGCTTGATATTTGATTCTGGAAAACTATTCAACACCCATTGCACGTAAGTGTTACTGTTAGGGCCTAAAAGTGAGTAATAGTCTCGATGTGGATACGAAATGACGGAATGCTCAATGTAATCAGCCATACGCTCCGCAATTGAACCCACACCACCTTCAACCATACCTATAACTTTCCCATTCCAATGGTGTTGATGCATAGAGGGAAATATTTCTAAACCTTCAAAAGGTGGTTTTGCATTTTTATGTAAACGACCAAAACACTCTTCACAAGAGTGTGATCCAAAAAATCTTCCGCTTTCTTCGGTGTTGTAGCGACCAATACCAAATCGTGACACTACTCCTTTTTGATTTGTAACAAACCACGGATGCACGGCAAACGAAAACGGCATCGTCGCCGGACAACCCATCACAAAGACTTGGTAGGTGTCTCTTTGTATAAGATTAGCTAAAGATTTATGCATAAAAAATTAGTTCCGAAAGGGAAATCTATTTTAGCAAAGTTACCTGAGTATATGAAGATACGTGGATATAGAACACAGACAAAATATTAGATCATTGAATGCAATTAAAGAATCTTCTCTCGAAAAAGAATTAACTCACTAGACTCGGGTATTGCTTCATCGCCAGTCAGTCGGAATCCAAACTCTTCGTACATGTCTTGCGCCACGACCTCTTCAGGTGCAGTAGTTGTCCATAGTCGTAATTTCTCAAAACCAATTAAGCGAGCTTTAGAAATAGTTTTTTTAAGCAATGACCGCCCATACCCCTTCCCGCGATACTGAGGAGTAACCCCAAACCACCCAAGCCATGCTACATCATTCGTATCCTCAATTTTTGTTTCAAGACCGGTGATTCCTGCCACATCGTGTGACTTTTTTGATTTTGTAGCAACCCAATACTTTTGAGTTTTTATGCCGTTAGCGCGCATTTCTTCTTCAAATCTCTCAGGTTCTAAACTCATCCTATAGTCTACTTCAATTGCTAGTTGATCTTTCGGATTATGGAATATTTCAAAAGCAGAATCGAGGGCGCGTGAAAATATTGAAGGAGAGAGACCGCGTAACTTAATGCGCGCGCTCTTATGATGATGTTCTTGAACCCCCTCATTACCACAGGAAACACTTTGAGAAGACTCAAAACTCATACCTTATAAAATATACTCCTCTGCTCGAAGTAAGTAAAAAAGTATCTTTTGTATACAAGCAAATATAGTCGCTCGGCTTTTGCTCGGCCACGCCAGGGCGCGTGGCACCCTGCAAAAATATAATCGCTGCGCTCGTTATTTTTGCGGGCCCACAAGGATTCGCCTCTCGTCGCTGCTGCGACTCGAAATCTTCGGTCGCTCTTCGCTCCCTGCGGCCCGCGGTTCGAATCCTTGTGGATTCCTCACTCATTACATTCGTTGCGGGCCCACAAGGATTCGAACCTTGATCGACGGTTTTGGAGACCGTAATTCTACCATTGAACTATAGGCCCTAATGAGAAGGAAAAAACACGTATGAGTGCTTTTTCTTCGAGTGACGGGTCTACGCACCAGTCTTTGGTGCCGAGGCCCTAGAGTCACCAGTATAAATGAAAAAAGGGAAAAAGTATTTCCCTTTCAAACATCAAAAGTAAACAATGCTTACTTTTTAGCTTCTTTGAAGGTCACGCGCTTCCTGACCACTGGGTCATATTTTTTGAGCGCCATTTTTGTATTCGCAAGCTTCTTTTTGTTTTTGGTAGTCCAAATAACATGGCCAGAAGCCGAGGATTTCATCTTGATGAGATTATCTTGTGACATGCCGTGTACTATACCTCAGGTTCTACTACGGGTCAAAATCCGAGAATCTCCTTATACCCCCTGCCCCAAAGACCCACTTGCTCGCTTAACAAGCTCATCTCTCAAAACCTCTGCATCTGCTTTTGATACTCCAGGTAACCTTCCCTCTGCGCTGATACCTGCCATCCCATATCGGCTTATTGAAGCACTCGCCCCTGCCGTTTGAATATGCAAATCCGAAAGACCGAGTAAGCGTGCCAGAATGCCGCGGTTAATATCAACATTTTGGATTCGTGCATAAGGTATGGTGACGTATTTTTTCCAAATTACTCCAGATTCCTTACGAAACCCTAAATCAGTTAACTCGTAGCGATAGTAGTGATACGAGAGCTTTGCCCAAATAAATGAGAGTACAGTGAAAACCGCTACGACTAAAATGAGCCATCCAAGCACGGTGGAAAGCATAGTATCGCCTATGAAAGAGTCTTCAAAAACGGCAAAAAGCGTCCATCCGACAAAAATCAAACTAAAAATTAAGGTGCTAGATACAGAGCTCAAAAAGAATAACCACACTGCTTTTTTGTCTAGTTGTTTCATAGAAAATATATAAATAAATGAACTTCTTTCAGTATATAACAGATCTCGAGTTGGATTCGCTCTCGCGTTTGACCCTCAAAGGGAAACGAGGCATCTTACTCTCGAAACCTACGGTCGCTGTGCGGACAACAGTTCCAACTGCAACTATTCAGAATAGATGAAGAAACTTGTTGTTCATATGATTAGATAATTTCTCCTGTCTTCTCAAGCATCATGTGATGGATGGTGCTGATAGCAAGCCAGATTGCAATAAGCATAAGGACAGCTGAGCACGTGAGTGCATCCATTTTCGTAATTCCGAACACGTCCTCAGAATTACCGAAAACACTAATCAAGAAAGACACAACTCCAATAAATCCGGCAACTACACTGCCTACATGTATTGCTTTTGATAGTTTCATAAATTTTATTTTTTAATATTTATAAAGTTCTTCTTCCCAGCAGAACCGCATTGATCGCCACAATGACAGTTGAAAGAGACATGAACACCGCCGCTAACCACGGTTGCAAGATAATACCCCAAGGCGTGAGTACTCCAGCAGCCAATGGAATAGCGACGGCGTTATAGCCAGTTGCCCAGAAGAGATTCTGGATCATTTTATTGTAGGTAAGACGCGAGAGATTAAAAATTTTCGGAATATCTCTCGGGTCATTTTTAACAAGTATTATTCCCGCAGATTCAATAGCCACGTTTGTACCTGCGCCAATTGCGATACCTAGGTTTGCTTGAGCAAGAGCGGGGGCATCATTTACTCCGTCGCCAACCATTGCAACTCTGCGACCATTACTTTGGAGCAACTTTACCTTTTCAGATTTTTCTTCAGGTCGAACGCGCGCAAAATACTCATCAATACCAAGCTCGTTGGCAACTTCTTTCGCTACGTCCTCGGAATCTCCCGTAATCATCGAGACTAAAATACCTGCTTCTTTCAAATGTGCCACTGCTTCCTTTGCTTCAGGGCGAACAGAATCGGCTACTACGATCATGCCAATAACCTCACCATCTTTTTCAACGACAATATCCTTACCACCTCGATGACCAACAAAAATAGTAATGCCGTCCACTTTTGCTTCTACTCCAGTACCCGCGATAGCTTTAAACTCTCTTACTTCTCCAATGTGTAGATTTCTCTTTTGAGCTTCTTTCAGAACTGCCTTGCCGATTGGGTGTTCGGAGTTTGTTTCCACTGCGGCTGCGAGTGCAAGTACCTCATCTGAGGTTACTGAAACGACACCAAATTCTCCTTTGGTGAGCGTACCCGTTTTATCGAACAAGACCGTATCAATCTTCCGAGCTTCTTCAAGTGCGATTCTTTGGCGGATTAACAAACCATTTCTTGCTGCCATTGTTGTTGATATCGCAGCAACTAGTGGTACTGCCAGACCTAGTGCATGAGGGCAGGCAATTACGAGAACGGCGACAAAACGCTCGACGGCGGTGAGAGTGCCGGCGCCTAGAGCGATCCATACTGTAAACGTAATGCCCCCACCAACGACAGCTACAATGGTGAGATAGAACGCAGCTTGATCTGAAAGCACCTGTAATCCCGACTTTGACGCCTGTGCCTCAGCTACCAGACGCATTACTCCCGCAAGAAACGTTTTCTCTCCAATGATACTAACCTCAACTGTGAGGCTACCATCTCCATTTATTGAACCAGCGATGACCTCGGCGCCTACAGTTTTTCGCACTAGCTTCGATTCTCCTGTAAGAATAGATTCATTTACATTTGATAGCCCCTCAATTACTTTGCCATCAGCGGGGATTTTTGAACCCGGCTTTATCAAAACAACATCGCCAACCTTAAGTTCAGAAATTGAGATCGTTATCGTAGAGTCACCACGAATAACATCTGCAGTATCAGGGAGCAGTTTTGATAATTCTTTGAGTGCCCCTTGTGCGTTGGTGACAGATTTCATTTCAATCCAATGACCAAGAAGCATAATTGTTATGAGGGATGCGAGTTCAAACATCAGGTCATGCATCCCGCTTGAGAGTATTGAGAAGGTGCTATACGCGTAAGCGACAGTAACTGCAATGGCAATGAGCGTCATCATGCCGGGCAATCTGTCTTTTAGCTCCCGGTATGCACTTTGGAGAAATACCCAACCACAGTAAAAGTAGGTAACCGAGCCGAGTAGAAGCAAAAGGTATTGCCACCCGATGAACTCGGGACCACGAATATTAAAAACCTCCATAGCCATTTCTGAGTAGAAGAAAATGGGGACGGAAAGTACCAAAGAAATCCAGAACTTTTTTAAGAAGTCGGCAGTGTGATGCCCGGCGTGTTTGTCATGCTGTGCCTCATGCTGGTGGTGAGGCGAGTGGTTGTTGTCCATATTATTTTTTCTTTTGAATTAGCTTGTACACTTTCAACATCTCATCGATAGCTCTTTTTTCTTTACCGCTCTTCATCTGATGTAATACGTGAGTAGATAGGTGGTTTTCAAGCATAAGATTTTCCACTCCGGAAAGCGCCTCCTTGATTGCATTCGACTGCGTAATAATCTCAATGCAGTATTTTTCGTCTTCAATCATCTTCATCAGGCCCTTTAGTTGACCTTGTACAATTTGGAGACGACGAACAACTTTTTTCTTAGTATCAGACTTCATTATAGTATTATACCCCCTAGGGGTATTAGACACAAACAAAACACCCCTTATTTTTCGAATCCAGCAAAAAAGTCATTTGTGCGGACACGGGAAAATCTCCTGACGGAGATTTTGCAAATCTAGACGAATTGGATTCGGTTCTTACAGAACCCTGTACAGGTCTCGCCTGAGCGCTCCACTTACTCAGATGCTCGACCTTTCGAATCCAACACGCGAACGAATCATTTCGCTCGCTCCGGCGCACAGACAAAAAACGCCCCTCTGAGGGGGCTGGTTTTTGTTTCTATGGTGCGCCGGGTTGGATTCGAACCAACGAAGACCGAAGTCAGCAGATTTACAGTCTGCTCTCGTTGACCACTTGAGTACCGACGCAACTTAACTAGCGATTAGTCACTAGCAATTAGGGTTTAGGGGAGAACAAGACAAGATCTCGCATTCCCCCTAGTTGCTATACCCTAGTGGCTATACCCTAACATCTTTTACTAGTTTTTTGAACTCGCCGCTCCGACTTTCGCACGATGTGACTTAGTAGCACGGGCACTCTTCACAACATCAAAAACAAACTCATTCCCCTTCATGCTGACGCTCACGGTACCTCCCTGCATCACGCCACGGGACACCATAAACGATGCTACTGGGGTAAGGATTTTAGACTGAATGAGGCGCTTCAATGGTCTAGCACCGTACTGAGGGCTATAGCCTTCTTTGGCAAGGAACGCATACACTTCAGGATGTATCGCAAGCTTGATATCTTTTGTAGCAAGTCTCTCTTCCACGATCTTCACCTGCATATCAACGATGTTCTTTATTGCTTCTACTGAGAGAATATTAAAGACAATAATTTCATCGAGGCGGTTCAAGAATTCTGGTCTGAAGTAATCTTTCAAGCGACCCATGACTTTCTCTTTTGCGAGTGCATACTCAGCTACATCATTGCCATTTGCGGAACTGAATCCAAAACTCGACATCTTATCAATGAACTCAGCTCCGATGTTTGAAGTCAAAATGATGATGCTGTTTTTGAAGTTTACCTTTCTACCTTTCGCATCGGTGAGATGCCCGTTATCAAGAACCTGCAAGAGTATGTTGAATACCTCAGGATGTGCTTTTTCAATCTCGTCGAAAAGAATCAGAGCGTACGGACGGTGACGAACTTTTTCAGTGAGCGAACCTCCCTCTTCATGTCCCACATAGCCCGGTGGTGAACCAATGATTTTTGAAACCGAATGTTTTTCCATGAACTCGCTCATGTCGACACGAATGATTGCCGATTCATCGTCGAACATAAACTTCGCAAGTGCCTTGGACAGTTCTGTTTTTCCTACCCCCGTGGGTCCCAAGAAAAGGAACGAACCAATTGGGCGGTTAGGGTCAGCAATGCCTACTCTTGAACGTTTTACGGAATCTGCTACGAGACGTACAGCCTCATCTTGCCCAACTACAGATGCCTTAAGATCATCCTCCATTCGAGCAAGCTTCTTTGCTTCAGCTTCGAGCATGCGCGACACCGGCACGCCGGTCCATCGGCTTACCACTTCTGCAATATCAACATCTGTTACCTCTTCACGGAGCACTCTTCGGGAGCGCTGGAAACGCTTCAACTTATCAAGCTCTCGTTCTAAGTTTTTCTCTAAGGTTGGTAGCTTTCCATAGCGAATTTCAGCAACGCGTGCCAAGTCAGCTCGAGCTTCTGCGGATTCTGCTTCTGCACGAAGCTGGTCAAGCTCTTTCTTGGTAGCACCAATTGCGAGCAACACTTCTTTTTCGTTCTTCCACTTCACTTCCAAATCAGCTGTTTTCTCACGAAGTTCAGCAATTTCTTTTTCAATAGCACGCAAACGCACCTTCGTACTCTTTCCCACATGTGCATCTTCGTCTTTTCGCAATGCTTCAAATTCAATTTCGAGTCGACGAATTTTCCGATCAGTTTCTTCGAGTGCTGGTGGTTTATTTTCAAGAGAAATTTTCAATGCAGATGCGGCCTCATCAATTAAGTCGACAGCTTTGTCTGGAAGAAATCGGTCAGTGATGTAACGACTCGAAAGCCCTACTGCAGCAACAATAGCTGCGTCCGTTATACGCACACCGTGATACAGCTCGTATTTCTCTCGTAGTCCTCGCAAAATCGCCACTGCATCCTCAATCGAAGGCTCTTGTACAAACACTGGCTGGAAGCGACGCGTGAGTGCTGGGTCACGCTCAATGTGCTGTTGGTACTCTTTTAGTGTTGTTGCACCAATAACGCGGAAATCCCCACGAGCAAGAGCGGGTTTCAACATATTGCTGGCATCCATTGCACCTTCAGCAGCACCTGCACCGACAAGTGTATGAATTTCATCTACGAATAGAATGACTTTACCCTCAGACTTTTCAACTTCCTTCATGATTGTCTTAAGTCGCTCTTCAAACTCGCCACGATATTTCGTACCCGCAATGAGCATACCGAGGTCAAGCATCAAAAGCTCCTTTCCTTTTAAAGACTCAGGGACATCATTCACTGCCATACGACTTGCCAACCCTTCAGCAATTGCAGTTTTTCCAACACCCGCTTCACCAATAAGGATTGGATTATTTTTTGTGCGACGCGACAAGATTTGAATAACCCGATTGATTTCAATATCGCGCCCAATAACCGGATCAAGCTTATTGTCGCTCGCAAGCTTCGTGAGGTTCCGAGTGTATTTACCTAACGCACGCATCTTTTTTGGTGCCTCCGGTTCATTGGTGCGTCCTGCACGAAATTCCTGCATAACAGAGACGACAGCGGTGCGGTCAATACGGAAGCGATTGAAAATCTCAGCAGCGGGTCCTGGATTTTCAAGGATACCGAGGAACAAATGCTCCACTGAAACAAACGATTCATTAAATGTAGTTGCAATTTTTACCGCAGCTTCAAGTGCCTGAGCCAAGTCTGGTGTTAGATAGAGTTGATACGACGGCGAGAGCACAGAGCCTGTTGGAGGAACTTCTAAAAGTTCAATGACGGAATCTGTAAAGAGAACGGTATCAACATCCAGTCGCTCTAAAATAGCGAGCACAATTGACTCCTCCTGCATAACAAGAGCACCAACGAGGTGCAGTGAACTCACATGGTTTTGACCACGCTCAATAGCAATCTCGTGCGCTTTGCGTACTGCTTCTTTTGCTTTTGTTGTGAAATTTCCAAATGGTGGTGGCATACCTCTATTATACCATTCGAGTAATTATTTTGTTACAAGAGTATCCAATATTTAGAGATTCATTGTAATCTTCTTCTGATCCCTACGGACACGGACCCTCGACAGGATGATGAAGCATCAGAGGCGTCGCCTAAACGCTATCCACTAAACCCTAGCCCCTACTTTGCCTTCGCTGGAGTAGAGCTTGCGTGTGATGATGAAAAGACTGTCAAGATATCGCTGGTGGCAATGAAGGTTCCATTTCCACCAGACGCTTGGGAAACACTCGTTGCAATACCCACAAGATCACCAAAAATATTCACCAACGGTGTTCCTGGAACTAGGGTTGCATTTATATTGGTATCAATATTTCGAACTGAAATCGCCGATGCTCCTTTTACTGGAACAACGTCAGTTGATGCTGTGCGTGATGACACAGCACCAATGACTACGCGTTCTTGCGTAATACTTACCAGTGCCACCGTAGTTGCACCCAGTTTCAAAGCACCAACATCACCAATTCTAAATGGCGCACCGAGTTTTGTGTTGGTATCTTTTGGAACAAGAAACGCAATACCTACTTCAGGAAACTGCTGCGACACTGTGTATACCGCTGATGTACCACCGACAATAACAAGATGATCTTTGTCGACGATACTTGAGTCAGTAACAAAAAGTGCGGGGCCAATCTGTGCGGCAAGACCAACAATTGGCGTCGTGGTAGAAATTCCAGAAAAGACACGCCCTGTTTTCCCCAGTGATGCGGAAATTGAAGCAGTGATGAGGTCGTCCTCCTTCACAACAACAGTAGTCTCTTTAGTGGTTGCAGGTGTCGAGATATTAGTAGGAACAATAGTCTGAATAGTGCGTTCAACAACCTGATTAATTGTTTGCGTTACTCCTGTAGGCGCTGCAGCAAGAAGCGACACGGTAACAATGCCAGTAGCAATTGATGTAACGAACGACACCAAAATGACGAGGAGTACTATTTGAAATTTTGAGAGGTCTTCGATATCCATAAAATCAGGTTATAGGTTCTAGGTTATAGGTTCTAGGTTTAAATACAAGCATCCGGAAAGAATAATCAGTGGAGACGAGTTCGGGCAATTTTGAGAGCACCTTTAAATGCCGTGACGGCTCGTTCAATATCAAGTCGTGTTGTATTAATGCCGAGTGAAAACCTAATGGTGCCTTTGGCTTTTTTCTCATCGCCAGTGAGTGACATAACTACATGCGATACATTTCCACCTGTACCTACACAGGCACTGCGTGGTGATACGGCAATACCAGCTTCGTCCATCAACACTGAAAGATAATCACCGTCGATACCAGAAATAGCGAAAAGTGCGTTCGAGGCGATTCGTCGTTTTGGGTGTCCAATAAGTTCAGCGTCAGGTGCAACGTCCCGCACTAACTCAATTAAATAATCTCGCAATTCTCGCACACGCACCTCCCGCACCGCTCTCTCTTCTTTTGCAAGTACAAACGCCACACCAGCACCAACTATTCCAGCAACATTTTCAGTTCCTGGTCGAATACCTCGCTCTTGGGTTCCTCCGCCCCACATAGGAACCAACGGGACAGAGAAATCGCGGTACAAAATACCAACGCCTTTCGGCCCACAAAGTTTCTGCGCATCATACGAAACCATATCTGCTCGAAATGCGTGCGGACTCGCCTCACTGTATAAAGGCGATTGCGCAGCATCAACATGAAAAATTGGGAACGAAACTTCAGGAACTAATTGTCTAAAGGTACTAACCTCCCTCCCCTTCCATCTTGCTATTTCAGTACTGATATCGGCTAATGGCTGAATGACACCCGTCTCACTATTCACATGCGCTAGTGTTATCAGCGCTGTCTTAGGTTGTATTGCACTCGCGATCAACTCCGCACGAACAATCCCATCGAACTCAGGAGCAACATAGGTAACTGCGACACCTCTACCCTGAAGAATTTCAAGAGTCTTTAAAATAGAACTATGTTCAACCGACGTTGTGACAATATGTATGTCAGTATACGCAATTCCTTTTTTGTGTAACGCATCAATGACCCCGAAAATAGCAAGATTATTTGATTCCGTACCGCCAGATGTAAAAATAAGTTCTTCTGACTTAACTCCGAGCGTTTGAGCAATAGCACTCCGTGCACGTTCAATCGCTTCATAGGCTTTTCGTCCCTCGGTATGTGGTGCGCTTGGATTTCCTGGAATATCTTCTAAGGCACTGTATACAGCCCTCGCGACTTTAGGGTGCACCACTGTTGCGGATGCGTTATCAAGATAAATACGACCATGCGTGGAAGACATCCTTCTATAATACAGCGACTACGACACAAAACATACGCTATAATCTTCTGATACTCATGGAAAGTGCTCATATCGTACTCCAACATGTCCTTGAAGCTGTTCAAGGAAACCCCGTGCTTTCGGGACTTACTATTCTCGTGGCGTGGGCCCTCATTCAAGACCTATTTCTCTTCCGAAGACTCAGACGACTCGTGCGAGGCGGAGATGGAAAAACACTTGAAGGTACTATTCGGAAACTACAAGAACGGGTGAGTACATTAGAAGAACATGCCACAAAATCTACCGTGGCGTTTAACAATGTTGATGCACGACTAGAAACCTGCATTCGCGGGATCGCGATGAGGCGCTTCGATCCATTTGGCGGAGAAGGTGGACAGCAAAGTTTCATTGTTGCATTACTTGATGAAAGAGGAGACGGTGCGGTACTTTCTGGTATTCATGCAAGAGATGGTGTGCGTGTATATGCAAAGGCAGTGAAAAAATTTCTGTCAGAGCGCGAGCTATCTGACGAAGAGCGAGGTGCGATTTCCGACGCAAAAAAAACACTTGCGTCAGAAAAATCCTGAAATACAGCTCGCACGCTATTTGCTTAAGAAGCGTTTTTGTGTTTCTCTTGCACTATGACAAGCTCACGATCAGCCAATCCTAAAGAATGTCACCAACCAGTTGTTGCAATTGTGGGGCATATTGACCACGGCAAGACAACGCTTTTGGACTACATACGAAAATCCGCAGTCGCTGCAAAGGAAACAGGTGGTATCACTCAGCGTGTATCAGCATATGAGGTTACTCATACAGGAGCTGAAGGAGAAAGACACATTACTTTCATCGATACTCCAGGACATGAAGCGTTTCAGAAAATGCGAGCCCGAGCTGGCGCTGCTGCTGATATTGCCATTCTAATAGTTGCAGCTGACGACGGCGTAAAACCACAAACTTTGGAGGCACATAAGGCAATACTGGAGGCAGGCATTCCTTTTATTGTAGCCTTCACAAAAATTGATAAAGACACGGCTTCCTTGGATCGCGCAAAAGAGAGTGTCATGAAAAATGGTATCTACCTTGAAGGCTTAGGTGGCGACATATCCTTTATGGGAGTTTCTGGGAAAACAGGGGCGGGCGTACCGGAGTTACTTGACCTCATTGGACTCGTCGCTGACCTACACTCCATCACCTGCGATGCAACAAAAGAAGTAGAAGGAATCGTTATAGAATCTGCTCGAGATCCAAAAGCGGGAATAAGTGCGACTGTCATTGTCCGCTCAGGAACAGTAGCTGTTGGTGGTTTTGCTGTAATAGGGAGCGCCATGGCACCACTTCGTACACTAGAAGACTTTACCGGAGCAAAAGTTACAGAAATTTCCTGTGGTAAACCTGCACGCATAACCGGATTTGATTCTGAGCCGAAAGTTGGGAGCGTTCTTTCAATAGTCAAAACTAAAAAAGAGGCTGAAAAGCTCACCGATGAAGCACGGCAACCTACTCAAGCGAAACCACGCGGTAGCGCAGTGGAGGGCGCAGGAAAGCGTACGCTCGTGCGACTAGCACTCAAAGCAGATACCGCCGGCTCACTTGAAGCACTTGAACACGAACTCGCAAAAATTTCAGAAGAAGGAATTGAATTGCACATTGTCTCTGGCACCGTTGGTCCAATTTCTGATAACGACATCAGACCATTTATTGGCTTCTCCCCTGCTATTGTTCTTGGTTTCAATGTGAAGGCAGACGCTTCAGCAAAAGACCTCGCCGAAAGACAGCGCATCACCATTGAAACGCGCGCAATCATTTACGAACTTGGTGATTGGCTTAAAGAAGAAATCAAAAAATTCAAACCAGAAATGGAAGAAGGTGCAATTTCTGGTACTGCTCAAATCATTAAACATTTTTCAAGCTCTGGCTCAAAACATGTTGTCGGAGGAAAAGTGCAGAGCGGAATCATCCACCTCAAGGATCAGGTGCTGATACACCGCCGTGGCATTGAAGTAGGAGCGGGAAAAGTGGTAAACCTCCAAACACAGCGTGCTGATGTTGATGAAATAACTGAAGGAATGGAATTCGGGGCACAAATAGAATCAAAAGCGGATATTGTTGCAGGTGACACCATAAGCGCACTGTTCAAAAAAGCATAACCCTCCATGCCACGAGATCAAATTCATAGAGACGAACGCTTCATATCAGCATTAAGTGCCGCAGCCGCACAGTTCATTAACCGTGAATCAAATCGTCGCTCACTCATTACTGTGACTAAAGTACATATTGCTGATGGTGGGAAAACAGCACAAATCTTTGTGAGCGTATTACCAAAAGAACAAACGCATGCGGTTGCAGATTTTCTATCGCGTCAACGACAAGAATTTCTCGTTTTCTTAAAAACACAAGCGAGACTCCACACGGTTCCTAGAGTTACCTTCCTTCCCGACCCTGATATGGGCGAGAGCGTTGAGGGAAGCGAGGTAGCATAGTATTGTAGTCACATAGGCCACGTGGCGAAGTGGAAACGCAGCGGTTTGCAAAACCGATATTGCGCGGGTTCGATTCCCGCCGTGGCCTCCATGGAGTAAAGCATCTGCATGCTTTACGGCGGGAATCGAAGGGCGCAGGCATATTTTGTTTGCGCCTCGTAAGGCAAAAATGCCGAGCCGGCGATTAGCGAATCGTACCGAGAGGCTCTGCGACCGAGGCGAACAGTTGCACTCGCCAGTATGACAAAGCGTCAGGTGAGCCGAGAGTTGTAGCCGATTCCGTTATTGGCCTCAAGCAATTCCCCTTAATTCCCTAATCCTGTATCATAGTGCTGGTAGCACCCGCCCGGGTGGTGAAATTGGTATACACGTTCGACTTAAGATCGAATTCCGTAAGGAGTGTGGGTTCGAGTCCCACCCTGGGCACAAAACAATCGCATGCATATGCGATTTTCTGGTGACTAGGGAGTAACGCACCTGCGTGCGTTACGTTGGGACTCGAAAAGCGGAACGATGTTTTTCGTCTCGAAAAACCGTGAGCTGTGGTCAAGAGCAAAAACGAGCGCAGGCGATTTTTTGACTGGTGACCGAGTCCCACCCTGGGCACCATAAAAAATGTTAGTCGTACATCCGTGCGACTTTATTTTATGGTGCCCAGGAGCAAGCGCCCTGCGACGCTTGCGTATGGGACTCGAAAAGCGGAACGATGTTTTTGTTTGTCTTGAGTCTGCGAAAGGCAAGGTAAAAACCGCGAGGGCCGGCACGAAGGCGCGAGAGTCAACGAGCGACCGAAGTGGAGTCCCTCCCCCGGCATTCGTAAAAAGATACGATATACTGCTTCGCACATATGACTCTTTTCCTTGTTCTAGCCCTCTATGTATTACTAATACTTATTTGGTTAGTGTGCTTCTTTTTTTTACTGTTAATGAGCTACGGCATCATCACAACCAAAGTACCCTATGTGCCAATACCTCAGCATGTAATTGATGAAGTAAAGCGGTTACTGCCAATGAAAGCCGGTGACCAATTCTATGATCTTGGCTCTGGAGACGGGCGTGTCATCGCTACAATGGCCTCAGCATATCCAGAGGCATTTGCGACAGGTGTAGAGAAAGCACCACTTCCTTACACACTTACCCAAATTCGTTTCTGGCGAAAACCTTTAAAGAATGTGAAAACTCTTTTCAGAAACTTCTCACGCGTACCGCTCAATAGTGCAACACACATATATATGTATCTATTTCCTGAAGTCGTGGAGAAACTTTTACCAAAGTTCGAAGCGGAATTAAAAAAAGGGACCCAAGTTGTTTCCTGCGACTTCCCTTTCAAAACAAAAGAACCAATTGAAACTGTAGTTGTTGCAGGTAGACATAAACACACACTGTATGTGTATGAGTTTTAAAATAGACCCTTTAGACTATTGATTCAGGAGGAAAATCGGGTAGTATGAAGAAATTCCGCCCGTAAGCATAGCTTTCGGGCGGCACATTCGAAGAAAGTTCGCTAACGCTCTTGTTTTTGTTTCGTCGAGCCAGAATGAAAGCAAAGCTTTCCACTGCCTCTCCTTATCAAAAACGCTGCTTTGCAGATACTTTCCTTCTCACGCGCGCCCGTAGCTCAGTTGGTAGAGCGACTCCCTCTTAAGGAGACGGTCGTAGGTTCGAGCCCTACCGGGCGCACAGCATAAAAAAGCACTACGTAAGTAGTGTTTTTTGCTGTGCGCCCGAGTAAGCGAAACTATTCGCTTACGTGTAGAGCTCGAAAAGCGGGACGTTACTTTCTGTTTCAGAAAGTCGCGAGCTGGGACTGCAACCGAGGCGAACAGTTGCACTCGCCAGTATGACGAAGCGTCAGGTGAGCCGAGAGTTGTGGCCGAGCCCTAGCTAAACTCGTGACCACAAAAAATACTACCCACTTTAATTAAGATTAGTGTACAATCCCCTCTTGGGCGGATGGCGAAATTGGCAGACGCGCCAGCCTTAGGAGCTGGTCCGAGAAATCGGGTGGAGGTTCAAGTCCTCTTCCGCCCACAAAATAAAGGAGCCGGATGCGAAAGCATTCGGCGACTATTATTTGTAAGCGGAAGAGGACTTGAAAAGCGGAGGCAGCGAAGCCGAGAGTGATAGCGAGCGTATGCCGAGCTGGGGTCGAGAGCACTTAGTATTTTGCGAGCGAACGAAGCAAAATAGTTAGTGACTCGTGACCAAGTCCTCTTGCTATCCCTCGCCCACAAACAAGCGAGTGAGGGGTACGTGAGAAAACAGCACCAGTTTTTTCACATACCCGAGCGAGTGCCGCGCGTATGCTTAGATACACTTCGACTTAAACTCGCTTCGGTGTAAACACAGGGTGAATGTGAAGATTACTTTCTGTATGATATATCATACAGAAAGTAATCATATAACCCCTAAGGTTTAGGCTTAGGGGGTTGGTAATCTCCACTTTACGCAATCAAATCTGCAATCCTTGCATACGCGGGCAATAATCCCTCCAAGGCTTTTGGGTCTGAATTTACTGATCGAAATGCCCCAAGAGCTGAACGAACGACTTCTTGAACTACCCCTTTCTCCTCATCAGTAAGCTTTGCATACTCTAGAAAAAATTGATCGGGGAAAAAGTGGAGTACTGTAGTCGCAGACGCGAGAAGTTCATCAGAATTATTGTATGGATGCCCATACCCAGATGGATGATCTTGTTTTCTCTTCTTCGGGTCGGGCTCACTCTGGGCTACATACAACGACTCATCGAATACACGAAATAAACTGTTTTCTACCTCAGCAGAGGGACCAAACAGACCGAAACTGGGCATAGGAAGAGTAAAACCTGCCGCGGTTACCAACTGTTCATATGCGTGTTCAAAATCTGCAAATTCTTTCTGCTGTCTTTCATGCCCGCGAATATGCTCGCGCACCATATGAACACGTTCATGAAAAAGCTTAATGAATCCTTCGTTCTCGAAATTAGGATTGGTAAATGGGTCTGCCCCAATCTCTACACGATTGAGGGCGGGCTTTGCCATTGCGCCACGCTCACCGGGCACATCTAGTATATAGGCAGGGCAGTTAATAAACTGACTGAATATATTCGATTGGGCATGTATATCTCGAAGGAGTGTTGGACCAAGGTCTTTTTCTGAATACGTATGCTCAAAGAAGTCACTCTCACCTTTTGGGTCAGCATAGTACTGAAGACGAATCGGATACACCTCGCTTTTTATTATCTTCTTTTCATCACTCCCGTCATCCTCTGTAAGATGGAGATAGACGAACTCTCCTGAAGAGGGCGGAATGGCATGCATGCTCGCGATGCCAGTTTTATCATCTCTACTTGCATTTGTAGTAAAAAAACTCCCTACAGTAGGTTCTATTCCAAGATCGGGATTCACCAACTTGAATGTGAACGACCCCCCTCCAGACATACGCCTGGTGTCAAAATGCAACCGCCAGCCCTTTATAGAGACTGGCATTACAGGATTCGGAATTGAGTCCCCACTCTCAAAAAAAGCTTTCTTTCCTACCTCTTGATCTTTCAATAAAGATTCGCCCGCCGCCCCTACGACTGCCCCAGCCCCCAACCCAACAAGCAACGCCCTGCGCGATAGGCGGTGTCGTCCGTCTTTTTCATCAGTATCTCCACGGCTCTCGGACTTTGAGCCAAATCGGAATCCAAAACCTTTCATTTGTATAGTGTAACAAAAAACTCCGTGCGTGCGGAGTTTTTTGTGTTTAAGTCTCACTATCTCGGCAAGCTCACTCCGAAGGTTCCAGTAACCGCGGTCAGGATGCCTATAACAGATACCATGATGAAGAATCCAACGATCCCCCAAAGCATCTTTCGTTCTCCTTTTTTTCTTTCCTCAGGATTATCTGCTTGTGCAATGAACACCGTCACACCCCAAACAAAGTACATTAAGGCCAAGGCAAACAAGAGACCTAAGATTGGCGTGAGTATCAACTCAACAATCTTACCAATGAATTTAGACAGTACATCCATAACTAATCAATCCAAAAGCCTCACATGAACCGAACAACTTCTTAGCTGTCCTAGTTAATCAAGACTTGAGAATCCTAACGCGCAGTTCCTCCACCGTTAGTACCTGGAGTCACCTGTGGAATCTGAATTGTTGTTGTATTTTCAACACCTAATGTGCTCTGAAGAGCATTGATGATACCGAAGACGGAGAGCATGACGAATAGAGCGATAATACCCCATACCATGATGTGGATACCTTTCTTTCGTTTTTCATCATTTGAAGAACCGAAGATGTAGGTAACCAAACCCCAGAAGAAGGCAAGAAGAGCGAGAGCGACGACGATTGGTGTTGCTTGTGTAATCAAAGCACCAATTTTTGTAAGTGCGTTATCAACACCGCCTGCAGCAAATGCAGCAAATGGAGCAAAGGCGACGGCCGTAGCAATACCAGTTCTTAAAAATCCTTTCATATAATTACGAACAATTAAATATAACGAGATAAATCTCCTGAATAATAAGTCGACCTTAATTGTATCATTTTCCCTGTTTCAAAGGAGAATGTATAAACGGGATGTGGAGAACCACCTCAGTAGCCTATTGCCCTCTACTAATGGTTGGGATTTGGAGGGTTCCAGAACCAACCCCAAAGGTAGCCTGGAGCATATTAATGATGCCAAAGATAGAAAGCATAACGAATAGAGCAACAATGCCCCAAATCATCATGGGTATACCTTTTTTCCGCTTTTCATCATTAGACGAGCCAAAAACATACATAGCTAAACCCCAAAAGAAGAGGAGAAGCGCGAGCATTACTACAAGCGTGGTTGCGAGCTGAAGTGGGAGGTTGAGGTTACGGAGCACATCCTGAATTGTACTTGCAGCTGCAAATGTTGAAACTGGTATGAATGCGACCGCGCTAACAAAAGTCATTCCGATTATTTTTTTCATATGAAAATATATAATTTTTTTAAATATCCCGCACTGGATTAGCTCCAGAAGAAGGTAGGGTTCGTATTTCTCCTCTTGAGTCTATATTTGGGTTAATTGGTGAGCGTGGAGTAGTTGGAGAAGTGCCTGGTGCTGGGGTACCAAGCGTCCCGCCTGGAGTACCACTTGAACCTGTAGGTAGGCCACCTAGTAACCCAGGTGAAGCTGGTGAAGGACTAGAGCTAGAAGGTGCAAATGTTGAACTACTTGAGCCAAGAAGCGTGTTGCTAATTATATTGACGATTCCACCCAAAGAAAATATTACAGCGAGCGCAACAATGCTCCATATAAGGCGAGGGAGCGCCTGTTTTCTTTTTTCTGCGTTGTCAGCGTCAAAAATAATTTTGTAAGCATTCCAGTAGAAAATCAAAAACACGAGAACCCACGGAACCGCTATCGTCACAACATCCGTCATGGTGTTAATAATCGATGTCAGTGTCATAAATATTCTTACAAGCCAGCCTGAATATCATTAACAGTTGCCTGTATTGCAAGTGCAAGTGCTTGAGCTCCAAGTACCACTAAAGAGCCAACAATTGCCCAGAAAAAGAGACTCCTCACTTTTGCAATCTCTTCAGGTTTTCCTTCGGCGGTAACAAATTTAAATCCTATGAATACAATGAAAAGCACAATCACAGGAAAACCAATTTGAGTAATTAACTGAAGCATTCGCTGTAAAAATTCCCACAACGACTTGTATCCAAGGGGATTACAAAGACCACCTGCGGTCGCACTATCGCAACCAGATGCAAGCACCACAAAAGGCAGCGCTAACGATAGCGAAAACGGAAGGGCTCGTGCAAATATTTTTTTCATCATTTTTTATTTTCTTATGATCCCTACGAATCCGACGAGACTGGTCCCTTCGGACACGATGAAGCATCGCCTAAACACTATACCTTACTGTTTATTATGGCGCCCTGAGTAATGCCTGCAATTCGCTATGTGCCCCCTGCGCTGCCTCTGTTACCCGAAGCTTTCCAGAGGACACACTTTCCATCATCCTTTTAAAAATTGCGTCCGTTGCTAATGGGTCGGGATCAAGAAACGAGAATGAAAGCACTGCGGCATTTTGAAACATTGCACCGTATGGATCATTTGGATTATTTGATACTGCGTCTCTTCGAACTGAAGGAAGTGAAATAAGCGATAAGAGCGCTTGCTGTGAGTTTGTAGAAGTAAGTGCGAGCGCAACTGCAAGTGATCCCCCAATGTTGCGACTTCCTCGAGGAATCGAGAGCGCTGTCACCTGCGCCGAAACTCCCGCTCCACCACCTCGAACTGACGGGACTGGTGCCACATCAAAGTTTAAATTTGGATTTGCCTGACGCATCCCCAAGAGCTCGCTCACGGAACCAAAATACATGGCCACCCCTCCCGCAAGAAATGCATTTCGCGATTCAGGTGCTGAGCGATTCCATGAATACACAGGTTTTACTGGATCAGAAAAATCAGTATAAAAACGAACAGCTGAATTTACAGGCGTGAGGGCACCGCTCTCCACAGCTCCTTCTGAAATCATAGATACATATACACCTTCGCTATTTCTTCCAACGACAGGATTTCCAAGTTGATGGGCGAGTGTAAGAAAAATAGCCTTTGCGTGAAAGATGTTATCCCACGCACCAAGTGCAACAGAGTTTTGAGTCAATGTTCCGTTTTCTTGTGTCTTTGTAAGACGCGGAGCTATGTCAGAAAGCTCATCCCAAAACTTTGGTGGCTGTGCAAGACCTGCATTTGCAAACAATGTACGATTCCAATACATCACTAAAGGATCAACAGTGAATGGGATTCCTTTTATGCCATCATCGGCCAAAAACACCTCACCTGCCTGAATGAAGGTGTTCTGAAATTCACGACGACTCACATTGCTATAAGGAATAGAGACAAGCTTGTCGCCTTGAGAGAGTAAATATTCAGCAGGAAAAATAACCAAGTCAGGGCCTCTGCCTGCAGCAATGGCTTCAACAAGATTTGGAATGAGTTCAGTTTCAGGAACAAAGGTATAGGTAACACCATCGTAAACACTGTTCCCTTCCTGCAAACCACCCATTACTGCTTCAAAAGTAGAGAGAGGAAGCGAGCCCCACACCGATACCTTACCTACACTATTTTTATTTAACGAAGTGAATGTTGAAAAAATGATAACTGCGCCAATGGCGAGCGCAAGAAAAATACCGACGACGATTACATTAAAAAGCTTCATCCTGTTGTAGAGTTTCGGCTCATGCTTTTGCACAAGCTCGTATTAATACAAATTTGAATATTCACCATGAACAACTTTTAGGATACCATGCGTTAATTGTAAATAAGCCGAAACTTCACAACGGGATTCATTCGCTTAACGTCGCAAGAAATGCGAAATGATGTGTTCCTGCAGGAAGCATGTCTCCAGTTTCAAAACCTGCTTGTCTGAAAAGACGAACCGCCTCCCCTGGGGCTAGCACGGCCTCAGATGAAGGTCCCATATTTTTAAATGAGGAGATCCAATCAACAACAAGTGCCGTGCCTCCGGGGCGTACCACACGCGCAACCTCCATCACAAAACGCTCACGCTCACGAATTTGGTGAAGTATGTTTGCCACCACAGCAATATGGAGAAGATTTTCTGCGATAGGTATAGGCTCATTCAAATCCGAATGCAATGTATGAAACTCAGCTGGATAGTGTTCCCCTTTCCGACGAATAGCATCGAGTGCTGGACCAAACGCATCAAAAGCATAAATAGTACCCTCTGCACCAAGTTTTTCAGCCAACGCAAATGAATAGTGCCCAGCACCTACTCCAAAATCTCCCACTTTTGCATGTGCAGTTATAGGAACATGGGAAAGAATATCTCTAGGATTCAAGAACACATTTTCAGTATATAGGCTTTACCTAAAACCGAAAACGTAGATGGGGAGAAAGCTGACTTTTGGTTTTGATTTCTAAAAGCTTTCAGCTGGCAGCTGAAAGCTGACAGCTAGAAGTTAAAAGGCCGTAAATGCTGCAATCTTGTCACCGTCACGAAGCTTCATGATGCGCACTCCTTGAGTGGCACGCGAGAGTGTTGGCACCTGTGAAAGCTCAGTTCGAATCACCTGTCCATTTTTTGATGCAACGATTATTTCTGACATTTCTGGAGTAACGACGCGCGCCGCAATAATTGAACCTGTTTTTGGAGTCACTTTACCGGTTTTAATTCCAGAACCACCACGCTTTTGTATTTTGTATTCCTTTGCAGGTGTTCGCTTACCGTATCCCATATCAGCGAGAACCAAAACCTCACTCTCTTTTTCATTCTTAATAACATCTGCCGCAATTATCTTGTCCTTACTTCCAAACTTCATACCGCGCACCCCGCCAGCGGTGCGTCCCATCTCGCGAATGTCTGATTCCTTAAAGCGGATAGCCTGACCTCCTGCGGTTACTAAAATAACACTCTCACCTTTCTCAACAGGAAGAACAGCAATCAAACTATCTCCTGCTTGTAGTGACATTGCGATGATGCCTGAACGGCGTACATCTTCAAATTGATCTGCTTTCACTTTCTTTGCAACTCCCTTTTCAGTAATAAGCATGAAAGATGATGTTGCTGACTTCTTAGTCAATGCAACTATTGAAGTAATGCGCTCCTCCGCAGAAAGCGGGAGTACATTCATAATTGATTTACCTTTCGTAGCGCGCCTTCCTTCAGGTACTTCGTACATGCGTGTTCGGTATACTTTTCCGCGATCAGAGAAAAAGAGCACCGAATCATGAGTAGAGCCTTCCAAGAACCGCGTCACAAAATCTTCTTCTTTTGTATTCAAATCAATAACTCCCACGCCACCACGATTTTGCTTCTTATACTCGCTTGGGCTGGTGCGCTTCACATATCCAGTAGAAGTAAGTGTGAGCATCGCAGCTTCGTCAGGAATTAAATCTTCGTCTGACATATTTTTAATACCACCCTTCACAATTTTGGTGCGTCTTTCATCTGCGTACTTCTCGCGAAGCGCCAAGAGTTCAGCCTTCACCACTTTCATTATTTTCTTTGTTGAAGAAAGTATTTCTTGGAGTTCCTTAATGAGCGCCTGTATTTCTTTCAACTCGTCTTCAATTTTTTTACGCTCCAAACCGGCGAGCTTTTGTAAGCGCATTTCAAGAATGGCTGTAGCTTGGCGCTCTGAAAATTTAAATTTCTTTTGGAGATCAGTGTGGGCACTCTGAACATCTTTTGCTGCCTTAATAACTTTGATGATTTCATCAATGTGATCAAGTGCTTTTTTAAGTCCAAGCAAAATATGCTCTCTCTCTTGTGCGCGTCTCAAATCAAACTCAGTGCGTCGCTTTACAACAACTTTTCTGTGCTCAATGAAATACGAAAGGATTGCAGAAAGTGAGAGTGTTTCAGGTACACCGTCCACCAAAAGCACCATGTTGTAGTGAAATGCGTCTTCAAGTTGCGTGTGCTTATAGAGGTAGTTCAACACCTGCTGTGGTTGAGCATTATTTTTCAACTCCACCACAACACGAATATCGGTTGTTGATTCGTCACGAAGATCTCTCACGCCTTCAAGTTTTTTATCACGCACTAAGTCCGCAATGTTTATGATGAGGTCGGCTTTGTTTACACGGTACGGAATAGAGGTAATAAGGATAATGTTGTTTCCTTTTTTATCTTCAGTGATTTCCGCATTGCCTCGAACCACCACGGGTCCACGACCTGTCGCATACGCATGCGCAATATCTTTTGAATTAAACGCAATACCTCCAATTGGAAAATCAGGCCCTTGAACAAATTGCAAAAGTTCATCAACGGTTGCATCAGGATTATCAATAAGATGCACCGTGGCATCTACCACTTCACCTAAGTTATGCGGTGGCACATTGGTTGCCATACCCACAGCAATACCAAGGGTTCCATTCAAAAGAATATTAGGAACTCCTGCAGGAAGAACATTAGGCTCCTTCTGAGTACCGTCGTAGTTGGGACGCCATTCAACAGTATCTTTATCCAAGTCAGAAAGAAGATCAGCGGAGAGTTTTGACATCTTTGCTTCGGTGTAACGCATAGCAGCAGCTGAGTCGCCATCGATTGAACCAAAGTTTCCTTGACCAATAATCAAGGGGTACCGCATGGTGAAATTTTGCGCCATCTTGACCATTGCTTCGTACACAGCGGTGTCACCGTGCGGATGGTATTTACCCAAGACATCTCCAACTACCGCAGCCGATTTTCGAGGTTTTGAAGTAGCAGTGAGACCCATGCGATGCATGGTGTAAAGAATGCGACGATGTACTGGCTTCAAACCATCACGCACATCAGGCAAAGCACGCGCAGTAATAACGGACATTGCGTAGTCGAGGTACGACTCGCGCATTTCAGTAACAATTGAATGCGAAATGACACGAAGGCCCATGTCGGCCTCCGGAGTACTATCTTCAGGTGCTGTTTGCACTTTCTTTCGAGCCATATTCTTCTTAAATTATAGCACTGAGGTGCGGTAAAAACCACTTATGCATTATTGAAAAAACTATTCAGAAAATGGTGCCTGAAGGTTAACCTGAGAAAACTCAGAAGTTGCACTGGATGTAGGTGCCTTATAAAAATCAGTAGATAAAACAGAAAACAGAAATAGTACAAACCAGACGAGAGTAATGAGTCCGACAATAACCACGCTAATTAATGCCGTAAATTTTTCACGAGTATGGTGTGGAGCTCGTCGTAGTTTTTCAAAAGCTTTGAACATACTCGGAGTACTTAGGTGGACCAAAAACTTAGGATAGAAGCACTACTGCCCCATCCATAGCGGCAAGCTCTTTTGCACGCACGGTAAGTTTGTCAATTGGTTTTGTGTCAGCAACACCTTCTGCTTTCAAGAAAACTTTCAAGGCATCATCTTTGCCGATAGCATACGGAATAATTACTTTGGTTTCAATGGTGTTTACCAAGTCATGTGCAACTTTCCCATCGAGAGTATCTTCACCCACTGGTACAAGAACAATGCCAATGTTATCAAGTTCACTTCTCACTTCTGGAGGTAGTTTTGGAGCAGAGAGAGCACCAAGAGCTAACACTCGGATGCCATCCATTTCAATTATATAGACAGTGTTGCCAACATCAGACATTACATCACCGTAGTGCCCTGGCGTTCCGTAGCCAGTAATAATGATGTCCCCAACTTCGTATGCCCCAGGACCCGACACAACAAAAGGCTCTTTACCATTATGCGTTGCCTGCTCTGCCCCGTTCCAATCTTCGTGCGGTACAGAAATAACAACGACATCTGACCCAAATTTTGAAACTTTATGCTTACTCTTCGAGGATGGAGGATTCAAAGCGATAGTGGTATCACCTGAAGAAATTTTGAAACAATACCCGCCTGCTCGTTGAATGATCATAGTACGCGTGATTGTATCACGCGACAGCTTTCAGATTCCAGCGCCTACTTCACTCCACCTTGGCCCTGTGACGCAGGAGGACGAGACATCAGCGTCCACCATAAGGGGCCGAATCGTGTAGCCATCGCGAGATTAAAAACTGATTGAAAAAAAATATCATTCTGTGACGTAACCAGTGGATTCTCAGATGAATCCGTACCTCCAAATCCTTCATTACCTTCAGCCATTACATACATCGTATACCATCGATTTGTTCTCGGCTGATATATATGGTATAAATTCCCGACAAAGCCCTAGGGCTTTTTATTGTCACTTTGGGCAAGGATAACCCTCCATTTAGGAGAACCCGCCTGATTACTGATTAAATGTCTAAGAAAAAAGAAATAGTAACGCCTGTGGTGAATGAGCAAATGGAGAAACTTCTCCTTGAAAGTGTCATTCCACCAGCAGAAGGAGATACGGTCGAAGGACCGGTTATTTTCATTGGTTCAGGAAAAATTTACATAGATCTTCCACCTTTCGGAACGGGTATCATTTACGGACGCGAATACCTTTCAGCTCGTGATGTACTTCGCAAAGTTGCACTTGGCGACACCGTATCTGCAAAAATAGTCGGGAGTCACAACAAAGAAGGCTACATAGAACTTTCCCTCAAGGAGGCACGTCAGGCAATGATCTGGTCGGATGCTGAAAAAGCAATCGCCGCAGGTACCGTGTTCGAGCTTCCTGTTAAAGATGCAAACAAAGGCGGACTCATTATTGCGTGGCAGAGCATTCAAGGCTTCCTTCCTGCTTCACAGCTCAAGCCTGAGCACTACCCACGAGTCGCAAACGGTGAGAAACAGCTCATCTTGGATGAATTGAAGAAATTGATCGGCACCAACATGTCAGTTTCTATCATCACCGCAGATCCTCGTGAAGGAAAACTTATCTTCTCAGAACGCGGAGGTTCTAAAGAGGCTCGAGGAACGCTTGTTGACCGTTATGCAGTTGGAGATGTTGTAGAAGGAATGGTCACGGGGATCGTCGACTTCGGTATCTTCGTGAAAGTTGAGGATGGACTCGAAGGATTGGTCCATATTTCTGAAATTGACTGGGGTCTCGTTGAAGATCCTCGTGCATTTGCAAAAGTAAACGAGCCAATCAAAGTAAAAATCATCGACATCAAAGACGGCAAGATTTCCCTCTCCTTGAAGCAACTTCAGGAAGATCCTTGGGTTATCGCAGCCGCTAAGTACAAGAAAGACGGCGAAGTAAATGCTGCAGTCATCAAGTACAACAAGTACGGTGCACTCGCTTCAATTGAAGAAGGTGTGGCTGGATTAGTACATGTTTCAGAATTTGCTTCAGAAGCTGAACTACGCGAAATGTTGGGCCTTGGTAAAACCTACCCATTCACCATCACACTCTTTGAACCAAAAGAGCATCGCATGACACTCTCCTTTAAAAAACCAAAATAAGGACGGTAACAACAATAAAAAATCCACCTCAATTTTGTTGAGGTGGATTTTTTATTGTTCTACAATGCAATTGGCAATATCCCTCTCTCTCCACTTACATACTCACTATATAGATGTGTATTAACAAACAGTGATGAAATCGCTGTATAGGATAAAATAACGACCGTTATTTTATCCTATACCGCCCTAAATCGGTCTAAATAAAACGGAGAAAAAAAATTAAGTAGAAAAAAAAGTTCATACTCACATATCTTCAGTATTGCCGAAGAGTGAAAAAACTAATTACACTTGTTCATGCCTATTTGATATCCCTCCTCAACAACAATTGCTATTGACTCGCCTGCCTTTTTCAAAACTTTTGGCATCACCTCCCGTTCCTTTTTTCCAAACTCGCCTAAAAGAAAATCCAGAACTTTTTTCTCTCCTGTTGGTTTCTTTAATTTTCCAGACGGTGTTGCTGGCGAAACACCAAACCGCAACCGCGGAAAATCTTTCGTTTTCACTGCACGGATAATTGACTCCAGACCGTTGTGTCCGCCAGAACTTCTTCCGTAGGAGATCTTAAAAACACCGAACGGGATATCGAGATCGTCATAGACAACCAGTAATTCTGATGCAGCTTTTTTTGATTTCACTAGTCCTGCGACGGCTTTACCGGAATTATTCATGAAAGTATCAGGAATAACGAGTAGAACTTTCACTTTTCCTACCTTCCCTTCCGCAGTGTGTGCGTTTATTTTTTTATTAAACTCCCAATCAGAAAAATCATACTTCTTCCTAAACCAAGCAAGTGCCATACGCCCCGCATTGTGACGCGTGTGTTCGTATTTTTCTCCAGGATTACCGAGTCCAACGATGATGTACATACAAGATAGGGTTTAGTGGACAGGGTTTAGGGTTTAGACGACGCTTCGTCGGATCCGCAGGGATCACTCAGGTTTCAAGGCGGTACGAAAAATTTTTATTACAAGATTACGCCAGCCCCTAGTCGCTAAACGCTCCTAGAAGTGTATACGAAAAAAATATTTTTGCATAAATAGCATTGGACAACGAAAACAACCTTGCGCGCAATAGTAGCGAAGCGTACAATTCTTCTTATGAATGACACGCGACGTGAGATTGTCACAGACACAATCAAGTTCGCACTCATCGCACTCCTCATTGTTATCCCTGTTCGTTGGTTCATCGCACAACCATTTGTTGTACGTGGAGCATCTATGGTGCCCACATTTGAAAACAACGAATACCTTATCGTTGATCAGCTTACTTACCGCTTTGAAGACCCAAAGCGCGGTGATGTCATTATTATGCGATACCCTAAAGACCCAAAAACATTTTTCATCAAGCGCATCATAGGCTTACCAAATGAAAAAATTGAAACTATAAATAAAAAAATAATCATTCATAGGGCTAACGCGGAGCCGTTCACTATAGATCAATCCTTTATCGATCTATCTCGAATGCGTGACGAACACACCACGTACACACTCGGAAACGACGAATACTTCGTCATGGGTGACAATCGCAACGAAAGCTCTGATTCTCGATCGTGGGGCAATTTGTCGCGCACTGACATCATCGGTCGTCCTGTAGTTAGACTTTTTCCACCAAACCGAATACATCTATTGCCTGGGTCAGTTTCATTACAACAATAACTGTCTTACCTAGCCCTCTAACCTACTAATCACTAATAACAAACATGCGATCAATCGAAAAAGGAAAACAGAATGAATCTCTCGAGCAATCAATTGCACGCATTGCCTATGCATACGGATTCACAACGCAACCCGCAGCGATTCCACGAAGAGCACTCGTTGCGACAAGTGCAACTACAGATCAAAAAACAACAGCATCAAGCGCGCTCGTTAACCTCGCTCAAAGTGGTAAAGGACCAACACAATCTTGGGGAATGTCACGCAAAGGTACGGGCACATTACTTTCATTTGGTATCTTTTCAACGCGCCACGCAATTGCACCAGCAATAGTAATAAAAACAGCGCTCTCTATTATAGATGTTGCGGGATTCACTGAACTTTCTGTACTCGTATCATCAGTAGGTGATGCAGAGTCGCGTAAAAGGTTCACTCGCGAATTAGGAAACTTTTTCAAAAAACATCCCGAAGCAACTCCAGAAGATTTGAAACAAATTATCCCGCATGATCCAGATTCAGCCTACCGCACCATGATTATGAGGAATGATCCTGGCATCGAACAAATGCCACGCTCAATCGATTACCTTTCGGAAAATTCACGCAAGACAATGCTCTCGACTCTTTCCCTCTTTGAATCAGTAGGTATTGCCTATTCCATACAGTCTCGACTAATTGCAGAACCAGGTATTGAGTCAGAGCTTTTATTTGCAATTGAAGGAACAAACAAAAAAGGCGAACGGGCGCGTGTTGCAAGTGGTGGTAGGTATGACGAATGTGCAAAACGCGCACGAGGTACCCACGCAGAGCCAGCGGTCGCGATAAGCTTGGAAATGCAGGGACGGGTTGATGTTGATTCACTCGACGATGAGCCAGCGTGCTTTATTGTGCACGTTGGAGACGCTGCAAAACTTCGCTCTTTCGCATTACTTGAGGCACTTTGGCGTGCTCAAGTTGCAGTAGGTCAAGCATTGATGTTGGATAGCCTCCGTGATCAAGTGCAGAAAGGAACAGACTCGGGAAGTAAATATATTGCCATCATTGGACAACGCGAAGCCTTGGATCAAACCGCCATCGTGCGCTCAGTAGTCACACAAGCACAAATGACACTACCTCTCGAGAAGCTCGCACAGTACGTGGGTCGAGGACACCGAAATTAGAGGTTAGGGGTTAGTGAATAGGGTTTAGAGAAATGAAATTTGATCATTCCTAAACACTAAACGCTGACCCCTAAACGCTTTTGGTTGCTTCTCGAAGCAGGTTGTGCTTTAATACACACCACAATGATTAATGTTTCAGTAACAAAGACCGGGACCGAAAACACGATGGGTTTAGTGCGCCGTTTCTCAAAGAGAGTACTCGGAGCTGGAATTATCCGTCGCGTCAAAAATAATCGATACCGCCAACGTGAACTCTCACAGAGTAAGCGCCGTGCCGGAGCACTCCGCCGTATCGCTAAGCATGAAAAATCAGCTACTTTGGAGAGACTCGGTCTCGTCGATCCAAATGCTCGTGTTCAAAAGCGCGCAAAATAAAACAGTGGTCAGATCTTAGAGAGGAGCAAGAAATGAATTTCGCAATCACAAATACTGCAAGGCACTCACTTCCACGAGTGCCTTTTTCAATGATGAAAGAAAAAGTGCTCGGTAAAGAATATGCACTCTCACTTGTTTTCATCTCGCCACGAAAAATGCAGGAATTGAATCAGCGCTACCGAGGGAAAGATGTTCCAACTGACATTCTTTCCTTCCCTCTATCCAAAAAAACTGGCGAAATATATATCTGTATGAGTGTGGTGAAAAAAAAGGCACCACAATTTAAAATGGAGACCGCCACCTATCTCCCCTTTCTTTTCGTTCACGGAATGCTCCACCTACAAGGACACGACCACAGCAAAAAAATGGAAGCTCTCGAAAAAAAGTTCTGCAAACTGTTGAGAATTGCGAGTCCTTACTAAGGGTATGCGTGATAGGATAAGCGAAAGGTTCATAGAGGAAGTTTTAATTCGAGATGCTTTCTCTAAACCCTAATCGCTAACCCCTATCCTCTAGTTAAAAATGGCACCCCGTATCGCAGTTGGCATCGATATTGGCACCTATCAGGTGCGCGTTGTCATTGCGCGCGAATCGGCAGACCGAACTTCTCTATTTCCTAAAATCATCGGGACTGGGTATGCGGAGTCAAAAGGCCTCCGACATGGCTATATAGTGAATGCCGACGATGTAGCTCGATCAATTCGCATTGCCGCGACGCAAGCTTCAGAATTTGCAGGTGTAAAAATAAAAACTGCCTTCCTCTCTATCGGTGGCATTGGACTTGATGAAGTACGAGGCAAAGGAGACGCAATTATTTCTCGAGCTGACGCTGAGGTTACTGATCTTGATATCGAAAAAGCGATTGACGCATCTCGTGAAAATGTATCAGGAAGACTAGTAAACAGGAAAATTCTCCACACCGTGCCTTTAGTGTTTTCAATAGATGGTTCAGAAGTGTTAGGTCGCCCACACGGCATGAAAGGAACAAAACTTTCTGTCGAAACACTGTTCGTGACCTGCTTAGAGCAACATGTAAACGACCTCATTGAATCCGTTGAGCGAGCTGATATTGCCGTGGCTGATACTATGGCGTCACCTCTCGCAGGATCCATCATTACTCTTTCAAATACTGAAAAAAAAGCCGGGTGCGTTCTTGCAAACATAGGCGCTGAAACAGTTTCAATAGTTGTATTTGATAACGGTATGCCAGTATCACTAAAAGTATTTCGTATTGGCTCGATGGACATCACAAAAGATATTGCATTGGGACTCAGAATCTCACTTGATGAAGCGGAACAATTGAAACTCGGTGCAATAACCAACGCTACCTACTCAAAGAAAAAATTTGATGACATCTTGACTGCACGACTCACTGACATCTTTGAACTCATCGATGGTCATTTAAAAAAACTTGGTAAGGATCAACTACTCCCTGCAGGCATTGTTCTTTCAGGAGGTGGTTCCGGTATTGGACCTATAAAAGAAATTGCGGAGTCAGCATTGAAACTCCATTCAAAAATTGCATCACTCAACATTGCAAGTGATGCAAAAATAAAAGACTCATCGTGGGCAGTTGCCTATGGGCTCACTATCTGGGGACTCACTGGCGACAACTTCGCTCGTCCTACTGCTGGTATCGCCATCAAAGAAGTGAGTAATTCCGTCATGGGATTTCTGCGACAATTTTTACCGTAACATTTCACTCTTTCTGATTTTAATAAAAATGAACGACTTACGAAGTCGTTCATTTTTCAAAATTTCGACTTAAATAGCGAATCAATTTGATAAAAAAGTCAAACATTGCAACGAGGGTTCATTTTCTCTATTATAAGGCAACTAGCTTAATAACACTCAAAAAACACCATGGTACAGGTACATTCAGAAATGGAGTCATCAGCACGAATTCGCGTCATCGGTATCGGCGGTTCTGGTAAAAATGCCATCAACCACATGGTTGCATCGAAAGTAAAAGGGGTTGATTTCATCGTCATCAATACTGATGCGCAAGACCTTCAGCAGTCAGCGGCAAAAGCAAAAATCCACATTGGGAAAAATCTCACACGAGGCCTCGGCGCTGGAATGAATCCAGCAGTTGGCAAGCGCGCCGCTGAAGAAACACAGTCTGAAATCCAAGACACGCTCCGCGGATCCGACATGGTCTTTATTGCAGGAGGTATGGGTGGAGGTACGTGCACAGGCGCTGCACCTATCGTTGCAAAAATTGCAAAAGAAACTGGTGCACTCACGGTAGCGGTTGTTACTAAACCATTCTCATTTGAAGGTCAGCAACGCATGCGCCTTGCAGAACAAGGTCTTGATGAGCTCCGCAAAGAAGTCGACGCTTTAATTGTCATTCCTAACGACCGCCTGCTTGCTGTCGTTGATCAAAACACAACAGTGAGAAGCGCATTCGCACTTTGTGATGAAGTATTGCGACAAGCAGTCGAAGGTGTTTCGGATCTCATCACTACACCAGGTAACATCAACCTCGACTTCGCTGACATCAAATCAATTATGGAAGATGCTGGTTCTGCTTTGATGGGCGTTGGTATTGCGCAAGGTGATAAGCGCGCTGAAGAAGCAGCTCGTTTGGCAATCAACTCCCCTCTCCTCGATATTTCTATCAACGGCGCGAAAGGTGTCTTGCTCTCAATTGCAGGAGGCGAAGATCTTGGACTTCTTGAGGTACAGGCTGCAGCGCAAATTGTTACTGAATCAATCGACAAAAATGCAAAAGTTATCTTTGGCACATCAAAAGATGAGCGACTTAAGAAGGGCGAGGTTCGTGTGACTGTCATTGCAACTGGTTTCCCTGAAGAAACACCAACCACACACGGACAACCTCTTTTCCAAATCGGTGCAAAGAAAGAGAAGAAAGAAGAAGAAGCAGGAAAAATATACAATACTGTAATGCCAAGTCGGGTAGACGACGAGGAGATCGTTCCACCAGTACGACGCGACATGCCAGCACCAAAACCAGCTGAAGAAGATGATGAATGGGCTGCAGTTCCTGCATTTTTGCGGAGAAACCGTAAGAACTAAATATGGAAGGAGTACCAGGTTCGTTCGATGTCGGACGCCAAGCGCTTCGTATCATCAATCACATGATAGATGCGTGCGGTGGAGAATGTGGTGCGCACATGTGCGGTATGCCGCTTAATGAAAGTGCAATCTCTCCGAAAGCAGTTGCCGATGCAAAACGCGTGGTAGCTGTATATCCAGGACTGAGTCTGGGTGCACGAGATGTTCCAATCTCTGCATTTGAAAGGTGGGAAAAAGTATTCGGAAAAAAAATAACTTGAAAGCCGGAATTTTCCGGCTTTCTTTTTTACCCCCCCCAACCCCTTTAGTTAACTAAAGGGGTTGGGGGGGATTTTTTGAACCGAACCTCAAATGCATCTCGGTTTTTTTATTAAAGAGAGTTGGGGATTTTGTTTTTTAAGCTGACACCCGAAACCTAACTTATGTATCCCGTTGTAGATTTTCTGCTTTTCTTTTCGATGCAAAAGCTGTAAGCTGGAACCTGAAAGCTGGTAGCTTTTTTATTTTATGTACGATGTTGCAATAATTGGAGGTGGCCCAGGAGGCTCAGCGGCAGGCGTATACGCAGCACGCAAACTTTTAAAAACAGTACTGATTACTGATCTTTTTGGCGGACAAAGTGTCGTTTCAGAGGAAATACAAAACTGGATTGGCACACCAGCAATATCGGGCGCACAGCTTGCAAAGGACCTTGAAGCACATGTGCGCGCATATGCAGGCTCCGTTGTCGATATTGTTACAGGAGAGCGTGTGCTCAAGGTTGCTTCAGAAGATGGACATTTCACCATCACCACAAAGACTGGTAAGTCCTACAATGCAAAAACTGTACTCGTAACAGCCGGCGGTGCAAGGCGAAAACTTGATGTTCCGGGTGCTCATGAGTTCGACAATAAAGGAGTCACCTACTGTGCATCCTGCGACGGGCCACTGTTTAGCGGAAGTGATGTTGTAGTCATCGGCGGAGGTAATGCTGGGTTTGAAACAGCCGCCCAACTTTTGGCATACGCAAAAAGCGTTACACTCTTACACCGAGGAGAACAATACGCCGCTGACCCTGTCACCGTTGAGAAAGTATTAGCACACCCAAACATGAAGGGATTCTTAAACGCTGAAACGCTTGAAATCACTGGAGAGAAGTTTGTGAACGGTCTTCGGTATAAAAATCTCGTCACTGGGGCGGAATCTACGCTCGCTGTTTCAGGAATATTTGTTGAAATCGGCATGGTCCCTTCAACTGAATTCGTTGACGGCTTAGTTGAGCTCGATCAATACAGACGCATTATTATTGATCACAAGACACAACAAACATCGTGCACGGGAATTTGGGCTGCTGGTGATTGCACTAGTAGCTTGTACCACCAAAACAACATCGCCGCAGGAGATGCGGTGAAGGCACTAGAAGACATATACGTGCACTTAAAGACGAGGTAGTATCTCGATTTCTTTTATTTTTAAAATGCCCGCGGTACACTAGAAGAAATTGGGTCGCGCTTCAATGGACGATTGCGCGACATGATTTCGCTAAATCATATGAAGATATTCATTTCAGGTTCTCTCGCTTACGACCGCATCATGGACTACAAAGGTCTTTTTGGTGATCATATCCTGCCGGAGAAAATCCACGATATCAATGTGAGCTTCTATGTGGACTCCCTAGAAGAGTCCTACGGAGGTACTGCCGGTAACATTGCCTACACACTCTCCCTGCTCGGCGATGAAGCTGTCATAGTGGCGAATGCGGGAAACGACTTCGAGCCATATATGAAGTGGATGACCTCACACCACATTGGGACTGGACGCATACGCATTAATGGAAGCCTTCGCACGGCGTTCGCTACTGTCATGACAGACCAAAAATACAATCAAATCAGTGCTTTTTATCCAGGTGCCATGCGATTACCCTACGCACTCAACGAACACACAATCGACAAAGATTCTTTTGTCATCGTTGCCCCGGGCAACCCAGAAGATATGCGCGCTATCCCTGAATTTTGTCGCACACACAATATTCCTTTTATGTTCGACCCTGGACAGCAAATCAGCAATATCTCTGATGAGGACATCAAAAAAGGCATGGAGGGCGCAAAAGCATGTATCGTAAACGATTATGAGCGAGCTCTCATAACAAAGAAAACGGGGTGGAGCGCGGAAGAAATGCTGACGCACACAGAAATACTAGTTACCACCTTTGGTGCAGAAGGCTCAGAAATACGAAAAGGCAACATGATTATTAAAGTTCCAGCGGGAACTCCTAAAAGCACCATTGACCCCACCGGTGCAGGAGATGCGTACCGTGCGGGCTTTATGCATGGACTCTTGAAAGGCTGGACACTCGAAACCATAGGCAAGTTTGCAGGACTCGTCGCCTGCTATACAGTTGAACTTCGAGGAACCCAAACCCATATCTTTAATCCAATAAGCTTGGGAGCGCGTTATAAAGAAAATTTTAAAGAATCACTACCTTCATAAATATGGAATACGACATTAAAGATACAGCTCTCGCACCCCTTGGAAAGAAAAGAATCGAATGGGCAGAACGAGACATGCCAGTGTTGCGCGATGTCCGTGCACAATTTGAAAAAGAACTTCCTTTTAAAGATATGAATTTTTCAGCATGCCTTCATGTCACTGCTGAAACTGCAAATCTCATGCGTACACTCAAAGCTGGCGGTGCCAACGTGCTTCTTGTCGCCTCCAATCCTCTTTCAACACAAGATGATGTGGCAGCGAGCTTAGTTGTCGACTACGGTATCCCTGTGTATGCCGTTCGCGCTGAAGATAAAGAAAAATTCTTCTCACACATTGAAGCTGCTATTGCACACAATCCCGTTATCACCATGGACGACGGAGCAGACCTCATAACTACCATTCACCGCGATCACCCTCTGAAAGCAACGCAAATTATGGGAAGCATGGAGGAAACAACTACGGGGGTCATTCGCCTTCGTGCGATGGCAAAAGATGGCGCACTAAAAATTCCTGTTGTTGCTGTAAACGACGCAAAAACAAAAAACCTTTTTGATAACCGCTATGGTACCGGCCAATCAACACTGGACGGCATCATTCGTGCCACCGATGCTCTTATTGCTGGAAAAGTAGTCGTGGTTGGAGGATACGGCTGGTGTGGACGCGGATTTGCCATGCGCGCTCGTGGCATGGGTGCACGCACTATAGTTACTGAAGTGGATTCTATTAAGGCTCTTGAAGCAGTTATGGACGGGTTTGAAGTCATGCCTATGAAAGAGGCCGCTAAAATTGGCGACATCTTCTGTACGCTCACCGGCGACATCAATGTCATCGATAAAGCACACTTCCCTGCCATGAAAGACGGAGCCATTCTCTGTAACTCAGGTCACTTTGATGTAGAAATAAACCTTAAAGCCCTCGAAGTAATGGCTGAAAAGGTTACTAAAGATGTTCGTAAAAATGTTGATGAATATCTCGTGGGAGGCAAAAGACTCTATGTCATTGGCGAAGGACGCTTAGTAAACCTTGCAGCAGCTGAAGGGCACCCTGCATCCGTTATGGATATGAGCTTTGCAACACAAGCACTCGCGTCGTCGTGGGTTGTTGCCAATAAAGCAACACTAAAAGCTGGCGTGTATGAAATTGATCCAGAAATAGAAAACCGTGTCGCTAATTTGAAACTCGCTTCTATGGGCATCTACGTTGACACCCTCACCGACGAACAAAAACACTATCTCTCAAGCTGGCAAGAAGGAACATAGTAATCTTCGATATAACTCGAAAATTATTTCTTCCTAGTGTTTAGTATCCCGAACGCTTTGAACTGGAATTAATGTTCCATTCTGAATCGCTTCTAAAACACTATCTACGTTCGCCCCTTGTTGTGCTACCCATTCAGGAGAAAAACCGAGTGAACCATATATTTTCCGGACTCTCGCATCTCGCGCAACAGAATCTGTTGGCAAAGCTTCAACACTTACTGTTATGCGTTTCGCGCCTCCCCTTTCGTTTCCATTAGCCATTACTGAGACTATACATATACAGAAAATAAAAATCAACTGTATAGTTTAATTTAACGACCGTTAAACTAAACTATACAGGGTATTTTTAGATTAGATTAGTTTTATCTTAATGAAGTAAGAGAACGCACAGTCAGCGTTTATCTTCATCAGCCAGACGCCATAAATACCATGAAGCAATGGTGCGATATGGACGCCACGGTTCAGCAAGACGCTCCATTTTCTTTGAGTCAGGCAACTCCTTCATCTTAAAAAGTTTTTGAAATCCTTTTCTAATACCCAAGTCCCCCGTTGGTAAAACATCTGGGCGGTTTAGGGCGAACATAAGAAACATATCGGCGCTCCACCTCCCAATACCTTTGACCGCAATCAAATGCTGGCGTATTTCTTCATCTTCCATCATTCGAAATTTCTTCGGTTCAATCGTTCCGTCTAAAAATTTTGATGATAAATCTTTTATATATTCAGTTTTTTGCCCCGAAAGTCCAGCTCCCCTCATTTTTGCAACGCTCATTTTTAAAACAGCTTCTGGTTTTGGATAGCCAGTACCTGGAAAAAGCTCGAGAAGTCTCCTGAGAATTGTTGCAGCCGCTTTCCCAGAGAGTTGCTGATACACAATGGAACGCACGAGCGCTGCGTACACATCACGCGCTGGCTTAAAATCCGGCTTCGGATTCTTCTTCACTACAGCCCCTAGATTTTTATCCTTACGGAGATACTTGAGGGCGGTCATTAGATTCGTTGAATTCATTGTGGGCGGTGATGTATTAACATTTGCGCGAACCCACTTCGCACGCGCGGAGCGCGTGGTGGCTTGAAACTGCCTCGTACGCTCCGATTGCGTTGTGAAGCGAACCAATGCGCCTCGGACACGCTC